>WLWD01000650.1_pt1 | contig 57518 bp, 52 predicted proteins | sample 6712731 | NCBI WGS metagenome assembly WLWD01 (sample SAMN12718690, study PRJNA576275) | sponge metagenome | isolation source: marine sponge | host: Mycale hentscheli | place: New Zealand: South Island, Marlborough, Capsize Point | collected 2014-11-01 | reverse complement strand
CTGCTAGTTCTGAGATAATCTTGGATACTTTTATCACTTATGATCACACAAGATCCTTTAGGGTTCTTGACAAGATTGTTCCTGCTAGTTCTGAGATAATCTTGGATACTTTTATCACTTATGATCACACAAGATCCTTTAGGGTTCTTGCCAAGATTGTTCCTGCTAGTTCTGTGATAATCTTGGATACTTTTATCACTTATGATCACACAAGATCCTTTAGGGTTCTTGCCAAGATTGCTCCTGCTAGTTCTGAGATAATCTTGGATACTTTTATCACTTATGAACACACAAGATCCTTTAGGGTTCTTGCCAAGATTGTTCCTGCTAGTTCTGTAATTATCCTGGATAATTTCATCACTTATGATCACACAAGATCTTCAAGGTCTTACCTAGACTATGTCCTATATAATTTTTGTTTATTTAGGTTTTGAAGGCATCTTATAGGTATCACATGTACATTTATAAATGTTATATTTCATTCATTTGGGTAAGTGAAATTATAAAGAACATTATAAAATTAAAAAAATAAAATTAGCTTATTTTCTATGTTGAAAATTCGTATTTTTTTTCATATAACAAAAAAAAACAACAGTATCGATCATGCATTTAATGGTGTTCGAAATGATTTGGTATTGGGATGATGTAACTAGAGAGTAACTGTGCACTGTAAAAAAAGTGGTGGCCATATCCCACCAAACATGTTTCCCACCTTAGGTGTGATGTCACACCATGATGCTGGTGGTGGGACACTCCCACTCTATGGTGGGATTGTCCCACTTGACATCAGTGTGATGTCACACCATTATGAAGTTGGTGGGACAATCCCACCATAACATTGTGGGAGTGTCCCACTTGATGCAAGTATGGTGAATAATCATGAAAATGGTTCAAATATTAATTGTATAGCTATATACTGTACAGCAATTAGAATTCTGGTAGGTGCTCAGATCTGCGCCAGTATGGCTAATTGTATATGAGTATTGTTAGCTGTCTTTCAGCAGACCTGTCCCCAGCCAGTACTTGTGATATTCAGCCATCAGGGAGTACTCCAATTATAACTCACTGTAAGTGTGGATAACTTTTGCGGTGAAGCACTTATTATTGTTGTTGTTTTTATTTATGAACTCCTCCAAGTTTTAGAGCCACTGCGCGAACCGTTTCCGAGATCAACTGGTTAAAAGAAAAAGACAATAAATATACAAAAAGTTCAGGCTACACCGTCCAGGGAGGGGGGTATGGTGGGGAGACGGTGGAGCCACAGCGATGCATTGCCCCGCCATAAAGCAATTGCCACGCGGCCAAACAGGTGACTGGTAGTTGGGGTGGAGTCAGAAGTGCCGCAGCGATTCTCGATGGCCCTGCTGATGATAATACACAGAAATGGCGTGCCCGCGTTAATTCCGTATTCAACCGCAATCCGTATACTATTGCTTATTACACCACGCGTAATCCGCCGAGCACAACGAAAGCTCTACTACTGTCTTCTCTTAGTCTTCTTGTTTACTGCGCAAAGGTGAGTGAGCCTGTCTGTAGTTCTATGTTGGTAGTGATAGGCTATCTTGTTACGGAAACAGCTTTTAGAAAGGGTAGGAAGTCTTTCCTTATTTCGGGGTTGTTGCTGGTAGCCATTTTAGCTGTATTTTTATTTCTTTTCTTTTAGCTTTGAGAATATTGCTGCTGCTACCTGCTTATCTAGTGAGGTACCATGGAAGTAGGAATTATAAGGAAAAGATAAAGGTAAGTAAGTCTGTTGTTAATCCAAGCAGTAATTTTAAGTGTTCATTAAAGTTTGTATACCTATGCACTTACAAGTATTTCTAGTGCATGCACGCACATACTATTATTTCTAATCTGTGCATGCACAAACTTGTATTTCTAGTGCGTGCACGCACGTGACTGGTAACGCACGTACTGGTATTTCTAGTGCGTGCACTCACGTACTGGGTATTTCTAGTGCATGCACGTACTGGTATTTCTAGTGCGTTCATGCACGTACTGGTATTCTAGTGCGTTCTGGTATTCTAGTGTGTGCACGCACAAACTGGTATTTCTAGTGCGTGAACACACTCACTAGCAATACCACTGTACACGCACTAGTATTACCACTGTGCGCACACACACACACACTAGTATTACCGCTGTGTACACGCACTAGTATTACCACTGTGTGCTCACACGCACTAGTAATACCACTGTGTACACTCACTAGTATTACCACTGTGTGCACACACGTACTAGTAATACCACTGTGTACACGCACTAGTATTACCACTGTGTGCACGCACTAGTATTACTACTGTGTGCACAAACATACTAGTAATATCACTGTGTACACGCACTAGTATTGCCGCTGTGTGCACACATACTAGTAATATCACTGTGTACATGCACTAGTATTACCACTGTGTGCTCACACGCACTAGTAATACCACTGTGTACACGCACTAGTATTACCACTGTGTGCTCACACGCACTAGTAATACCACTGTGTACACGCACTAGTATTACCACTGTTTACACGCACTAGTATTACCACTGTGTGCACACACATACTAGTAATATCACTGTGTACACGTACTAGTATTACCACTGTGTACACGCACTAGTATTACCACTGTGTGCTCACACGCACTAGTAATACCACTGTGTACACACACTAGTATTACCACTGTTTACACGCACTAGTATTACCACTGTGTGCACACACATACTAGTAATACCACTGTGTACACGTACTAGTATTACCACTGTGTACACGCACTAGTATTACCACTGTGTGCTCACACGCACTAGTAATACCACTGTGTACACTCACTAGTATTACCACTGTGTGCACACACATACTAGTAATACCACTGTGTACACGCACTATTATTACCACTGTGTGCACACACATACTAGTAATACCACTGTGTACACGTACTAGTATTACCACTGTGTACACGCACTAGTATTACCACTGTGTGCTCACACGCACTAGTAATACCACTGTGTACACGCACTAGTATTACCACCTGTGTACACGCACTAGCATTACCACTGTGTGCACACACGTACTAGTAATACCACTGTGTACACGCACTAGTATTACCACTGTGTGCACACGCACTAGTGTTGTTCGTACTAGTGTTGTTCGTACTAGTGTTTGTTTCGTACTAGGTTTGTTCTTACTAGTGTTTGTTCTTCTAGTGTTGTTCGTACTAGTGTTGTTCGTACTAGGGTTTTGTTCGTACTAGTGTTTGTTCGTTATAGTGTTGTTCGATAGTGTTGTTCGTTACTAGTGTTTGTTAGTACTAGTGTTGTCGTACTAGGTTTGTTCTTTAGTGTTTGTTCGTATAGGTTGTTCATTCTAGTAGTGTTGTCGTTTCAGTGTTGTTCGTACTAGTGTTGTTCGGTATAGTGTTTGTTAGTAAGTTCGACCTAGTGTTTGTTAGTACGTTCGTACTAGTGGTTTGTTAGTTCTAGTGTTTGTCGTACGAGTGTTTGTTCGTACTAGCTGTTTGTTCGTTCTAGTGTTTGTTCGTACTAGTGTTTGTTCGTTCTAGTGTTTGTTCGTACTAGTGTTTGCTCGTTCTAGTGTATGTTCATACTAGTGTTTGTTCATACTAGTGTTTGTTCATTCTAGTGTTTGTTCGTTCTAGTGTTTGTTCGTTCTAGTGTTTGTTCATTCTAGTGTTTGTTCATACTAGTGTTTGTTTGTTCTTACTAGTGTTTGTTCATTCTAGTGTTTGTTCATTCTAGTGTTTGTTCATTCTAGTGTTTGTTCATTCTAGTGTTTGTTCATACTAGTGTTTGTTTGTTCTTACTAGTGTTTGTTCATTCTAGTGTTTGTTCATTCTAGTGTTTGTTCATTCTAGTGTTTGTTCATTCTAGTGTTTGTTTGTTCTAGTGTTTGTTCGTACTAGTGTTAGTTCATACTATTGTTTGTTCTTACTAGTGTTTGTTCATTCTAGTGTTTGTTCATTCTAGTGTTTGTTTGTTCTAGTGTTTGTTCGTACTAGTGTTAGTTCGTAATTGCTTTCTGCATTATTACTCCTTTTTCTCCGTTTCTTCTCTTTCGTGTTTTTCTAGGCAATGAATGCCCGTTATCAGGGGTTCTTGCTGCTATACAAGGATATTCTAGCTTGAATCTTGATACTGTTGGCATAGTAGCTACAGGTAAGTTGCAATTGTATGTATCATGACGTAATTATGATTAGTTAATAAGAACTTTAATAAAAAATTAGTTGGCTCTACTTTTTCGGCTTATTTTGGGTGGGGGAGGATGGTGGAGAGGGAGAAGGAGATGTCAATGGTAAAAGTGTGGAGTCATGGTTGTGAGGTGTGTGAGTATGAGGTGGAGGACAGACAATGTCTTTACATGCATCCGGGACAAAGTCCCGGATTTTATCATGCAGATACTTCTGCCTCTCCTGTGGCAGTCCTGGTGGCTCAATCGCTTCGGGTAGCTGTTCGGGACGGGGCTTCCAGTCTTGGTGGTTCTTTGTGAGGAGGGTGAGTGTCTTCTCCTCAGCATCACATCGCATCTTCACAACCAACTTTGCCTGGTGTACATGAGGAGAAAATCAGGTGGTGGAATGACGTAATGCCATCAAAGGCTCCCCTCTTGAAGTATGGCTGAAAGTGTTCCGCCCAGTCGTACTGTAGAACATGCACTGTACCATCCTCAGACTCAGAGACAGAGGTTATCATTCCATATAAGCATTAAAAATATTTTGGTAAAAAATTGATAGAAAATTGTCCAATTTGGTGCTTGCTGCGTTGTGCCCGATTTTCCCGTAGACTGTCACATGTGGTGAAATTTAGTTTTTATTATTTCATCCCGCGATACCCTTCCAATTAGAGCACACTGTAAGTGTTGATAACATGGTGAAATTGTTATTATTATTACTATTATATTATTATTATTATTATAGCCTTTCCTGACTGTGATGATGATGGCATGCCACAGCCACCTGCATGCAACAGGAATAAATCTGGGAAAACGAGCAGCTCCGGGTCATCATCCCGCACGGGTGTTTTTTACGTGGCACTTAGTTGGATAATTTGTAGCGGATGGATTTACGGCACGCGCCTCATGAATATTATAATCAGATTGAGGTTTTGAAGGGAAAAGTCCTAAGACTTGAACCAACTTTTCTCCTCAAAATTTTCATTCCAAAACCAATTCTGAGGTCATACTAGGCACAGACCCGCTTCTAACTCAATTCCTATACCGCTGCGCATTCTAAATAGTCACCCCAAACGGACCACGCAGTGACCTTTTGTGAGACACTTTGGTTTCTGTCAATCAGATAACGGGTGGTGGTTTGTTTGTTGTAAGGTTTCCCCTAGACTGGAAGTGCTTTTGAACTCTGGACTAAGGTAAGATTATTCATAATAGATTAAATAAACTAAGTAATTTAAAATTAAAGAGCTAACTATTTTTTTTCCATAAAATAATTCAAAATAAAATACATGCCAAAGTGATGGAATTTCATATGGATCAGTTGAGGAAGCATTGCAGGATATGTGGAAACAGGTTGACAAAATCAAAAGGCAGATTGCAGCCAGTGTACACATGTGCAGACTTCGCTGTAGACCTTCTCTCTCATGCTGGGCTTGACTTGGCGTCTGATGGAGATGACACACCAGTTCCGACTAACTTCTGCAACTGTTGCCGTATGAAGTTGGATAGAGTGAGGAAGGCCAAGGAAACTGGCACTCCAACTCAACCCATCCAACCAGTGGAATGGACACTTCACACTGAAGACTGCAAAGTAAGATATTTACTGTCAAAAGAATGACTAATAACAATAATAATAATGATATTAATATAACAAAAAGGAAAAACCCACCTGAACATTACATGGTAACCCAAGAATCTCATCTCTCCAGGTTGTCTATATTATTTATGACCTTCTCTGGTAATCAATCATCTTATTAAATATTAAAAAGAAAATTTTAAAATTAGGGAAAAAAAAAAAAAGAATATCACTTTTAAACATTCCATAGTAACCCCTGAATAGAATATTATCTTCATCTTCCTGCTTGTGCAACATCTGATGAATATAATTACTTTAAAATACAATTTTTGAGCAATAATAACTATGATGATAATAATGATAGTAGTAGTAGTAGTAGTAATAATAATAATAATAATAATAATAACAATAATTATTAATAATAATAATATTTACAGACCTGCAAGCACTTTCAACTTCTTGGCAAGGGAGGTGGCCACAACAGAAAGGCTACCAAAGGAAGAGGTCGGCCCAAGGGAGAGTCTCCTAGGAGTGTTATACAACACATAAACTCCATTGCTTCCCCTTATATACTGCCCAGTGAAGATCCTCATCCCATATGTTATGACACATCTTTGTCTATCAAACTGACCTGCCCAATCTGCCTGTGTCTCTTAAACCAGCCCGTTCTGCTCTTGTGTGATAGCGTGGTTTGTGCTAACTGCTGCTGCCAAGCGATCCAGGCAACTTGTTCGCTTAAGTGCCCATGCTGTTATGATACATTATCTTCTTCTGCCATTTCTTCACCCTCGGCTTTGCTGCATTCATTACTGAATGATGTTCTAGTGAAATGCATTAGAAAATGTGGTAAAACTGTGAAGGTGCAGCACTATCAGCACCATCTTGCTGGGAACTGTAGATCACATTATGAAGATCTGAACTCACCTTCAAAGGTGACACTGCGGGATGTCCTTGACAAGCCATACACATCACCAGCAACAACCACTGAGATGAAGGCAACCAGTCATTTAGTGCGCAGGTTACTGTGTCAGGAAGGCAGCAGTTCTTCCAAAACGTCCAACATAATATGTGACCGTCTACGGGAAAACCGGGCACAACGCGGCGTGCGTAATATCGAGAAAAGATCGATCGATTTCTTAAAAACGTATTGTTTTAAGCCGACGGAAGGGAACGGTTAGGTCTATTATAGCGGGAACGACTTAAGCTACGACGATAAAACTTGGAGAGCTCAATATCTGGACGCCGACAACTCCGTAAGTGCAAAAAATTTTTTTTCGAAGATTGCCGCGTTGTGCCTGGTTTTCCTATAGACGGTCACATATCAGTACCCACTGGTGGTCAGGTTTGTGATCCTAAGATGAATATTACCATAAAATTATTATAGCTGTACATATTTCTAGCCTATCAATTTGGTTAGAATACCTGGCTGCAGAGTAAATAGTGGAGATGCGAGCACAAGAACCATGCAGCGAAGAACAGATGTGATGAGCACTATTCGGGAGATGACCAGTGGAGGCGATAGTTCATCACAGCTCGCAGCTGAGATCAAGCATCTTTCTAAGGAAGAAAGAGAAGATCTCCTCAGTGAAGCTAGTCTTCCGGTCACTATCCCTCCAAACCATGCTCTTGCTATGAAGGCTGACCTTGGTATACCTTGGAAAAAACTAAGGATACTGAGGAGGTGAAAAATGATTAATAATGATTTTTTCAAATCTTACCAAATTATCATTTTAGGTGGTTTAAGACCTTTAATGTTTCGATTGCTAGCGAGAGGAAGCAGCGACAACTTGCTAAACGAAGCATAAGTGACAACTTGGTGGCAGAGAGGGGTGCCTTCACTTTCTCCGCTGACAATGGTGAAGAGATTAAGGAAGTGCCATTTGTGTATTCCCCCAACCTTATGATCACCATTGCTGAATTAGTGGACAAACATGACAGGTGGTATACCATAAGTATTTATGTATCCAATATTACAGGTAGTATACTTACCAGGTGTTCTGGCTTAACATGGCATAGAGGGGCCATTCCATCTAATGAGTTGTGGTTGAAGCTCTGTGGTGATAAGGGTAGGGGAAGCTTCAAGCTGACTCTTCAGCTGGTCAACACTCACCATCCCAACTCATTGAAGAACACTCATGTTGTCTCGATCTTCAAAGCTGGGGATAGTGTCGCCAATCTCCACACTGCACTTGACATCTATGCAGAGCATGTGAAGGAGGCACAGGAGATGGAAATTCAGTATGTAACTTCTTTTAGGATTCAATTTCTACAAATATAATACAATTAAATTTGTATAATATAGGAACCGCAAAATTCGTCTCTTTCAGTCAGGAGATTATGAATATCTTTGTAGGGTGTATGGGCTGAGTGGAGCTAGTGGTATGTTAAAATTAATATCCCAATTAATGCAATTTTTTAAAAATAATTAATAAACTTACTTCCACAAAAGGTCGCCATAACTGCTTATGGTGCACGATCCCGAGCTCAAAGTTGCCTGAGCCTCTGAGTGTAAGGGGATCTTTTCCTGCTAGATCTCTGGAGTCCTTACAGGAAGACCATGCCAGGTTTTTGTCTGAAGCAGGAGGAGATTTGAAGGAGGCAAAGAATTACAACAATGTAATTGGTGTGGCACTATTTCAAATTCCTCTCTCTAATGTACGTTAAATCCTAGTTGCCTATAATATTTGATATCACTATTAATACATATCAGGTTTGCATACCTGGATTGCATCTATCACTCGGCATCTTCAACAGATTGTGGAATCTCTTGGAAGATGCATGCAAGGCTTTAGATTTCAACTGTGCTGTTGCAGACAGTGGTGCTGGCCTTTCTGAGAGTGACTCCAGAAATTTGAATAGACTGTCCAACCTAAAGTTGGAGTTGACGAGTCAACAGCGCTATTCTCACCTCCTGTCTGAAATGCTCACATACAGTGTCCTTACGCTTGGTAGTGAGGATATTGATGCTTTATCAGCCAGCCTGAGGGAAGAAATTGCTGCAACACAAAAGCATGTTAAGAGCCTGGTAATTATAATTAATCTTAATACCAACTAACCTATTTCAGTAAATATTTCCAGACAAAAGAGATGTCCAAAGTGGAGAATAGCCTTAGGCAAAACTTAAGTGCTTGCAGTGGAGCGTTCTATAGCTGCCTGGAGGATAGCCTTCAGGTGCTCAACGTCAAGCGACAGGCCTATCAGGGTGGGACTTTCATAGGCAATCACGTGCACAAGTTACTCAAAGTATGTTATTCTCCTAATTATTATATATCCGTTACTTACTTTACTCTTTCAGGATGAGAGCATCACAGCTCTTATGGACAGTTTGAAGAAAATGAGCGCCACACACCCTTCACAGCAAGTAGCCATGAATGAAGTAGTGGACAAATTTTCTAGTATATTCCGACTCTTCGGAGAGTGCCATAGGGGCTACAATTCATCCAAATATATGAGTGATGCCAACATTGATCGCTTAGGTGCGTGGAATAGTACCTTAATGAAAGCAATCAGTAATTTACTCTTGTATCCTTTCTTCAGAATCTGATATAGTCTCCTTTATGAGTTTCTATCGGAAGAAGTTTCCTCAGGCCAGCATTCTCCCCAAAATGCATGTCCTTGAAGACCATGTTGTTCCATGGATGAGGAAATGGAGAATCGGAGCTGGCCTGATGGGAGAACAAGGGGCAGAATCCATTCACGCTCATTTCATGAGGCTGGAAAGGACTAACCTAGGAATTCCCAATGACGTCGATAGATTGAAGTATATGGTGAAAGAACATATGCTGGAGTCTGATCCATCACTTACCAGCTTAAGACCAGCCACCAAACGAAGAAAGCCTAATTCTGATGATGATGAGCTGTCTGCTGATAACCTGTAGTAACTGTCCCCCTCCACTTATTTACCTTCCACGCTATACCCACCTTCATCTTAATGTAAAAAAAATGCCACAACAAAATTATAAACAAAAAAATAGCTAGCGAGTAAAAAAATATGCTTCAGTTACAGAATGTATTGATTTACCTTCTATCAAAGTCCTGTAGCTGAAAGCACTTCCAAAAGTTAACCCCGCTCTATAAGCGCAAGAGACATATAACCTCACATAAGTTACTCCGAGGCGCTCCATTTTTTTCACAATTTGCATCTGCGGTGTCAGCAAATTCTGGTTTATTAATTGACTCCCTCTCTCTGGAGTTTGTACCCACGTGATTACGCTAAAAATGCATTTTCCTGCAAGGTATTGTGGTAACTATGGTGGTTGTCAAGGAATTTTGCTATCAGGAAAATTTTTTTGTGGGCGGGTCTAAGTGCCGTGTTTAGACTTTAATGAAACACCTGTGCCCGAGATGCTCTTCCGATTAGAGCCCACTGTAAGTGTAGATAACATGGTGAAACTGTTGTTTATTATTAACCCTCAGTGTGCATGCACGATAGGGTTATATAGTAGTCGTCCTGTCTGTTTGTCTTTCTGTCTGTCTGTCACGCTCTGATTTTGGAGATTACAGACAATTAACCGTTTTCATTGCTCGAGCTATATTGATGCCCTATTAAAATAGTAAATAATAAATTATTCTTTCAGTCTGAGGTTATTTTGTAATAGCTGGCTATGTAGCTAGTAGCGCTGAGGGTTCGCACCTTTGGTGCTTCATTATTATTATTATTATTATAGCCTTTCCTGACAGTGATGATGATGGCATGCCACAGCCACCTGCATGCAAGCGTACGTGATTTCTGCTCTATTGTGGAGCAGTGGAAAAAGAATTGGGTACCGAAAAGTCCTCAAGCAAGTGGAACTTGAGTGTGGAATCCGACCTTCTCTTGCCGTTATTCAAGCTGAGATACAGTTAAATGGTAACTATTGATGGTGCACTTTTATTAGAGTTTAACTATTCTTACCTGTATGCAGATTGGAACACTTCTCTCAGTACAATGGCTCTGGTCACTAGCCTAATTCCTGACAGTCGACACAAAGCAGACTATTGAAAAATTATTTGCCCTAGCCAGGTAAGCCTAAAGCTAATTACACCATGAAATATCAATTTTAAAATAAGGTCATAACCGTAAAAATCTGAGCTACTTAATGCATGTAAGAAAAATTCTTTTTGCCAGGTGAACATATGTGTTTAACCTTGTCACCTTACTCGTATAAGCACAATCTGACACTTTGTCAGACCACCTTTATTTACCCTCAGCGCGAGAGAGTTATCTGTTGTCTGTCTGTCTGATTTCTTACAATTAACTGTTTAGGTATGCACTTAATTTGAAGGACAATTTAAAACCTTTTGTTGTGATACTTTTTGAGAAAACACGAAGCTACAGCTCCGTATAGGTACGAATTTTTGTGGGTAACACCCATTTTGTCACATGTTATCATGTGAGCTATTAATTTCTTGCAGCATAAGGTAGTTTTCTTTATGCTCAAAAGTTAAGCACTTGACTTGTGTGTTAAAACTATCTCTTGAGTGTGTTGGATTCCATTATTAAGACGCATTTACATCTACTGTTTTCATTGCACACCTTTGTTTATACTTGATAGGTCTGAGAAATAGTTTAATAGCTAGCTAGTGTATAGTGGCGCTGAGGGTTCGCACCTATGGTGCTTCATTAAGAATTTGCCAGTGACACTTAATATTCTAACTTGATTATTATCCTCAGGTAGTTTGTTGTTTACAGTTTTCAGCTTACAAAATTGTGTTGGGATTGCGTTGGGTACATCCCTCAGGGTTTTATGGTTGTGAAAAGCCTTAGCTTAGTACATAATCTATTTTTATTTTTAGGAAATTTGAAGCTGATATAATTGACAAAAGATTTTTTTTCTTTGCAGGGTGATGTTTCCGGCTTTATCAAGAAGGGACAGAAGTCTCCTTACATTATTGTGTTGGAGTGGGGAGCAAGCTTTCCTTGTGGTGGATAAAGTAATCGTGTGCGAGTGCACTCCTATAGAGAACATACCACTTCTATTGTTAAGTGCTTTTTTTTTGTTTTAATATACATTATCCCCAGGGGTGTAATACTTTTTATGCATTCATGGAGTATGTATTTTTGAACAAGAACTCTAAATTACCTGCATCAGTCAAGCATTTTATAGCTTGTCTTAAAAACATTTAAACTTGTGTTCTGTAATAAAATCATATTTTTTCATGATTATGTTAAATGCTATTGTGTGCGTATTCTATCTATTTAATTTGATACAATAAAGTGGGGAAAAATACACTAAATATAGTGGGAAAATACACTAAATATAGTGGGAAAATTACACTAAATATAGTGGGAAAATTACACTGATTATAGTGGGAAAATTACACTGATTATAGTGGGACTCTCCCACCTTATAAAGTGGGACATTCACACTTAAATATTGGTGTGATTCTGCCACCAAGTTTGGTGGGACTGTGGAGACAAAGCTGTCCCACCAAGTTTGGTGGGATATTCCCACCACTTTTTTTACAGTGTACCAATAGACCATTCACACCCCATTGCATACCCACTTGAAGTAGATTCAACCACTGTGTCTGTCAACTTGGGTTTCTTCACGGATGTGGGTGGGACCTTGCTGTGGTTGATGACTTCTAGTACTAATTGTAGTTAGAGTTTGACCTCCAGAAGAATAGCTTGTCTGCTGCAACTCCTTGGCAATCCCATCTTCATAGTCTTTCACCATGGCTGGACGTAAGATTCGAAGCTGACTCCCAACTACTTGCAGTTATAGGCTGACTTAGCCAAACCACCTGGATTTTAGTGATGCAAAACGATTATCAGGTTTCCAAAATAATGTGTATTCATAAAAATATACTGAACATTTATATTATTATTCACTATCAGACCAGCCACCGCATCTTGAACAGAGTCAGGTGGTCTGGCTTCAGTAGGCTGATTAGGCGTAGCAAGTAAAAGTGTGCATGTGTTGACAATATGGAGACTCATGCAGCTTTGACTCGACCAGGAATGCCACTATATTCTAAGTAGTCAGCATTTGTTGCTCTATATACATCACGGTGGTTCTTCATGTTACCATCAGCAGTTTGAGCAGCTTGGTAGTTTACATGAATAACTGATCAAAATCCCACAAATTAAAAGAATAACTAATAAAAAACCGAGTGAGTTGTGTCACCTGAGTATTTATCCATAAATACTCCATTCTTCAAGACTAATTTTACCAGGATACCATGATGCAGCTTTCAGGAGGGCACACTGGAAAAAACCATCCTCTATCTATGACAATCTAATTTTTGCCTTTCATGTAGTGATAACATTTCGCTGTTGTGTTACATAGATGCTGGCACAACTTCTTATTCAGATACCCAAGCAATCTATTTAAGGGTGCTGGCACACCGCCTACGCACCGCCTACGCATGCACCCACGCAAATCCATTAACTAAATCAATTATGTTGCTATGGCCTACTTTTATATATTTCTTAAGTTTTGCAGGCTATCCTATACAGTGGACCTCACAGTAAACTATCACAGGAGCTGGCTTACCAGAAATTAGAAGTCCAAAGCAACTACTATGGCAGATATAAGCGGTCACATTCTCCAACATAAATGGCAAAATATCCCCTACAATTCAACTCCACAGTTGGGGGTATCACCCTCTACGGACTCTGGAACTCACCGCCGACAAAATTACAGAAGCTTTTTTCGATTTACAATTTAGTTTTCAAATTATTCATTGTTATTATTTTTGTGGCGACCATTTCCTTAAATATATCCGTTTTTGGCCGTTATTACGAAATTTCCCTCTGTAATTTTTTTAATTTTTATCTTCTGTACCTGTATTCCAAAAATAGAATGGTTCTGAACCCCCATTTCGTACTTATGGCCAGAAATAGCATGCAGAACAAGCCAATCATTCCTCGCACAATCTTGTCAATTTCAGCCCCGCCCTCCTCGGGCAGGTAAGGAATACGTGCGGATTATTGTTTAGGGTGAAATATTTTGGAATGCAGTGGCTCTGAAAAGAGCCCGTTTGAAAAAAATAAATAAACACAGACAACGAAATGGAGAGAAGGCGCCTGGCTGAGACTTCGAAGTTGAGCAGAGCGCCCTGTACAACTTCTCTCCGAGCGGCTTGCTCCTGACTCCCTTCTGCTTCAGGGAGGCAACGAAGGCATCACTGGTTCTACGGAGAAGCAATAGAGTGTGGAAATCGATGCCTTGAGTGACTAACTTCTTGGCTTGTGTTGGTGTGATGCTGGGCTTTCCAAGGGATCTGGTGAGTAGTGCTGCATTGGTATACCGGGTCTTCTGAGCTAACCACTTCTTCATTTGCATGCTAGGCGACTGAATGTCAAGTTTGTCTAGACATCCTGTTACTTTTTGTGCCACAAATATATTTACCTCTGCTATTATTGAATGCAATTGTAGGTACAAGTTCCAATGCACCTCCAGCAGTACCGGCAGGATTTAGACCCGAGTCCACAAGTGTACCACCAACAACGGGGGAAGTGCTTGCTTCATATGTGTGCATGCCTGATCTTTCAGGGGAACCTGCACTGACTGGTGCAGATGGACTTGTGCTGCTTACTGGGACAGACAGACCTACGCTGAATTGTGCATATGAACCTGTGCTTGCTAGCACAGACAGACCTGTGTTTACTGACACGGACGGACCTGTGCTTGCTGGCACAGACGAACCGGCATTCATTGGCACAGATGGACCCAGTGGCGGATCCAGTAGGGTTCGACTTGGTTCGTCCGAACCCCCCCTTTTACACACTGCCACACCCCAAATTACTTGCTCTTTATCCCCACCTCGCTGCACTGTTACCTTTAGTCATTTCCAGTGTTATAAACCTTACCGACTATGCTTTTTCAGCCCAAGCCTTCCGTTTGTAGTATAGGCCGATCGACACGGTTGTTAAAACGAGAAGCCCGAGCCGTTCACTTAGTTGACAAATCGACACGGTTGGTAAGGCGTCACTGAAGCTCTAGGTTTACTAGTTGGTAGTAGTGATCGAATTGGTGGAAGCACCTCAAGATCAACATGAGCCAGAGAAAATTACATTGCTTTTTTAGAAAGTCCTGTTCTTCTCCTGCAAAGTAAGTTGTTGTTGTTGTTGTAGTTGTTTTTTAATTTCTGAGACTACGCATAATCTTATCAAAGCATGGTTTTGTATTTTAATGTATGTATGTAGTATATATATATATATATAATATATAAATTATTATATATATAATATATATGTATATATCAGAAGGAGCAGATTGAGTCTTGATAAAGAGGGTGAGGAAGAGCCCGAGCCATCTGTTGTGCCTGCTGAGCCTGCTCTCTCTTTAACTGCTGGATCTTCCTCAACGCCTGGTCAATCTGTCGTGCTCACTCCCTCTCCAGTCCCCTCAACCAGAATCAGAGCCTGGTCCATCTTCAGGGTCTGGATCATTCTCTGTGCCTGGTCCATCCTCTGGATCTGGATCATTCTCTGTGCCTGGTCCATCCTCAGGGTCTGGATCATTCTCTGTGCCTGGTCCGTCCTCAGGGCCTGGATCATTCTCTGTGCCTGGTCCATCCTCAGGGTCTGAATCATTCTCTGTGCCTGAACCAGCTATGGTACCACCTTGTTCAACCATGTCATTGGATTGCGTAATTGTTAATAATGCAAGTTCCGTAATGGAACATTGTGCCAATAGTACTATTGCCGTAGTCTCTCCTGGCCCATCTTTTAGGTATTCTAGTGATTTTGATGAGTCCTGTGCTGATATTGGATTACTTTTGAAATCAACATCTCAAGCTGATGTGAGATGTTTTTCTTCTTCAAAAAAATATGCTATTTTGATTAATCATTTTAGACCATCAAGAGATTTTAAATTTCCTGGTAGATATCTTGATGGTTGTAGTAGAAGTTGTCAATATTCTTATTTAGTTGACAATCCTTGGTTTGTGTATAGTAAGGAGGAAGATGGGTTGTTTTGCTTGCCTTGTGTTCTTTTTGCAACTAAAGAAAATTTAAATCAGTTTGTTACCGAGAAGTCTAATCACTGGACAAAAAAATCTAGTAGGTTTTCTTCTCATAATTCTAAACATTATCACAAGTTGTCTATGACTCAAGCAGAGGCTTTAAACACTACTCATGCTGCACCTCAAAAAGCTATTGATAATCAGCTAAAGAATATTAGGACAGAGGAGATAGCCAAAAACCGAACAATAATAAAGCATATAGCTTCTGCAATACATCTTTGTGGGAAACAGTGTATTGCTCTACGTGGTCACAGAGATGATAAAACTAGCGATCTCAGTAGCAACCAGGGAAACTTTATGGCAATACTAAACTATAGTATCCATGGTAATACTGTTCTTGCAGCTCATTTCAATCAAGCTTCAAAGAATGCAATTTACTCCAGTAAAACTATACAGAATGAAATAATTGAAATAATTGGTGACAACAGAGATAGAATATTAGGTGAAATTAAGGAAGCTAAATATTACTCAATTCTCTGTGATGAAGTTACTGATGTATCAAATAAAGAACAGGTTAGCATTGTCTTGAGGTTTGTAGATAATACCAAATCCATTCGTGAAGAATTTTTGGATTTCATATCCACTGACAGAGTTACTGGAGAAATTCTGGCTTGTAATATAAAGAGTACTTTAGTGAAATACGGCTTGGAGTTGGAGAATTGCAGAGGCCAGGGTTATGATGGGGCCTCAAATATGTCAGCTAGACATGGTGTTCAAGGAATATTAAGTAAAGAAAACAATAAAGCATTGTATGTTCACTGCAATTCTCACATACTTAATCTGTGCATAGTCCAAGCGTGTTCTTTACGGTCCATACGAAATATGAATGGTACTGTTACTGAGTCTTCGTTTTTCTTTAAAAACAGTCCTAAAAGGCAAAGCTTTTTGGAGTTAGTAATAGACAAGCAAACTAAATCTAAGAAAGTTAAAGATTTATGCAGAACTCGCTGGGTCTATCGTCATGAAGCCTATGAATGTTTCTTTGAATTGTTCAAATATTTGCATGATGTTATGTTAGCAATAGTTAGTTGTGATGATACATATGGTGATATGAATTGGGATTCTAAGACTATAGTGACAGCAAATGGTCTCTTGAAATCTTATAACAACTTTAATTTTATATATTCTTTTATTACAACAATGAATTGTATGAGTGATATTAAGCCTTTGAGTATTAAACTACAGTACAGAACAAATGATGTGGTTTATGCATACTCAAAGATTAAAGATGTAATTGAAGAGTTGAAGTTGATACGAGCAAATGAAGAATTACTTCATTTGTGGTATGAGCAAGCTAAATCTCAAGCTGGCAGTATTGGTGCAGAACCATAAGTCCCTAGAATTGTTGGTCGTCAACTGGGTCGTGACACTGTACACTGTTAAAAATGAAGCGTTATAATAACACTTTTGAAGTGTAAATCAAGAGTGTAAAACCTTGCAGTGTTATAGTAACACTGAGGCCAGTGTTAATTCTAAGTGTAAACACTGCAGCATTCTAGTAACACTGAAATAAGTGTAATTGTGAAAATTGGTGTATATGACCACATTTTTTGTTTCTTTAGCATTTATTTACTTGATAACATTCAAGCCATTATCATTAACTGCATGGTTGTACTTTATTAAAATCAAGTTAAATTGTACAATGAGCTAATATTTCATACTGTATTTTTATTTAATTTTAGCTAATATACTGATACATTCATAGAAGTTAATAAATAACAAGCAGTAAGGGAACTTAGCTGCAATAGCTATCTATCTAAATTCTACAATTGACAGTAACTTTGTTGGCTACATATTTGTATATAGCTAAGCTAGGGCAGGAAATAGAAGAAATCTAGCCATTGCTCCACGCAATGTCTAATTTAATGCATTATTTAAATCCCCGCAGAAGACCGTCTTGCTGTACAAACTTCGGCAAAAAAATTCTGAGAATTTGTTTACTATTCGATCGAGTGCTTACTGAATGCGCTGTATGGTTTTTATTGCGATGCGCACAAGCACCCGCTTTTTACCGGAGAGCGTTTATTAGAATATTCCAGGCCCTCCTTATCCTGCAGAAGAGTTTTATGGATATGGTGTTTTTAAGTGCAGATCGTGCCTTGGATCTTTCGGAGAAATGGTAAGTTTAAATATAATGTTTATTATTGGAAACAATAGAGTATTTTGGCTAATGTAAGTGACGCATTTGAATAGAGTTAGCCGTTTAAGTTGAGTTTGAGCACGGAAGAGGTAATTTATTCTTTATGATTAATGAATTTAGCAGGTAGCTAGTTCAGTACTTTTTCCGACTATATCTGAGAGTTATCTCAAAAATTATTTACTGCACTCTTTTTATTTATTTTTTTTCATATGTAATTTTAGGCTACAAAAAAGTGCTGCTGTGAAAATCTAGAGATGCTTTTGGAGACTAACAAAGTAAGAATATACAGGTTAACACAAAATTATTACAGTTGTTAGTTCAGCAGTTGATTATAAACCATTCATTTACCCTCAGTTTGCTCTTTTTTCTTCTTTCCCCAAATATTTCCCCCAAATTAAACATGCCACAAGATTAGTTCCTGTTATAGTTTGTGTTCTCATGCTGTCCAGACTATTCAAAAGCATTATCATGCTATATAGAGTGATAATAGTAAAAAATGTATTTGTAGACAAACACATTTGTTTTGCTTCTTTTTCTATTTCTATGTATTTTTGTGTGTTTAGAATAGCGTGTTTAGTTGTGTTATGTTTGTGTATATGTGACCGTCTATGGGAAAATCGGGCACTAAGGCGTGGCAGCAATGATTCCGTATTCTACCGCACTCTCCGCATACTATAGGTTTTTACCGTGCGCATTGTGTAGAAACATCAACAAGGAGTTATTCTCTCAACAACACTGCTGGTGGAAAAAAGGTTAGCGAGCTTGTCTTTCTTGTTCTAAGAGGATAGTTAGTATCTTGCTATGCTGAAGACTGGGTGGTGATTTTTTAGCTAGCTAGTTTCCTATTCTCGTTGTAGTTGTAGGTAGCCCTTATAATACTTGTTCTTTTTTTTTTTTTCCCTCTCTTTCATTTTAGCTTTGATGATGCTAGTGCTGCAATATGCTATGACAACTGGGGATCTGGTGTTCCTGAAATGTGAAGAAAGGTAATTGTTAACTAGTTAGATTGTCTACTTTTTGTTGCTGTAGTTGCTAGTAACCTTTTTTTTTTCTTTTCATTTCCTAGATTTCATGGTGCTTGGGCTGCTGCTATCTGTAATGAGGTTCTGGTGTTCTTGATTGAAGAAGAGAATAATGGTAAGTCTCTAGGCATGCACTACTGTTATCATTGTACATACACGTACTAATACTAACACTGCATTCACGAAGTAGTACTGCACACGAAATGCTAACACTGTGCACACATACATAGTATTAACACTGTGCACGCACGTAGTACTATTACTGTGCACGCACATAGTGCTAGCACTGTGCACATACATAGTACTAACACTGTGCATGCACGTATTACTGTGCACGCATATAGTGCTAACACTGTGCACGCACGTAGTACTATTACTGTGCACGCACATAGTGCTAGCACTGTGCACATACATAGTACTAACACTGCATGCACGTAGTACTATTTCTGTGCATGCACATAGTGATAGCACCGTGTACGCACGTAGTACTATTACTGTGCACGCACCTAGTGCTAGCACTGTGCACACACATGCAGCACATAGTGCTAACACTGCATGCACGCACATAGTGCTAACACTGCATGCACGTATTACTGTGCACGCACATAGTACTAACACTGTGCATGCACGTAGTACTATTTCTGTGCACGCACATAGTACTAACACTGTGCACGCACGTAGTACTATTACTGTGCACGCACATAGTGCTAGCACTGTGCACACACATAGTACTAACACTGCATGCACGTATTACTGTGCACGCACATAGTACTAACAATGTGCACGCACATAGTGCTAACACTGTGCATGCACGTATTACTGTGCACGCACATAGTACTAACACTGTGCATGCACGTAGTACTAACACTGTGCATGCACGTAGTACTAACACTGTGCATGCACGTAGTACTAACACTGTGCACGCACATAGTGCTAACACTGTGCACGCACATAGTACTAACACTGTGCACGCACATAGTACTATTACTGTGCACATACATAGTACTAACAATGTGCATGCACGTATTACTGTGCACGCATATAGTACTAACACTGTGCACGCACATAGTGCTAGCACTGTGCACGCACATAGTACTAACACTGTGCACGCACCTTGTACTATTACTGTGCACGCACCTAGTGCTAGTACTGTGCACACACATAGTGCTAACACTGTGCACGCACATAGTGCTAACACTGCATGCACGTATTACTGTGCACGCACATAGTGCTAGCACTGTGCACGCACGTAGTGCTAGCACTGTGCACGCACGTAGTACTATTTCTGTGCACGCACATAGTGCTAGCACTGTGCACGCACGTAGTACTATTACTGTGCACGCACGTAGTACTATTTCTGTGCACGCACATAGTACTATTTCTGTGCACGCACATAGTGCTAGCACTGTGCACGCACATAGTACTAACACTGTGCACACACGTAGTACTATTACTGTGCACGCACATAATGCTAGCACTGCACACACATAGTGCTAACACTGTGCACGCACATAGTACTAACACTGTGCACGCACATAGTACTATTACTGTGCACATACATAGTACTAACACTGTGCATGCACGTATTACTGTGCACGCATATAGTACTAACACTGTGCACGCACATAGTCCTAGCACTGTGCACGCAAATAGTACTAACACTGTGCACGCACGTAGTACTATTACTGTGCACGCACCTAGTGCTAGCACTGTGCACACACATAGTGCTAACACTGTGCACGCACATAGTGCTAACACTGCATGCACGTATTACTGTGCACGCACATAGTGCTAGCATTGTGCACGCACGTAGTACTATTACTGTGCACGAACGTAGTACTATTACTGTGCACACACATAGTACTAACACTGTGCACGCACATAGTACTAACACTGTGCACGCACATAGTACTAACACTGTGCACGCACATAGTGCTAATACTGTGCATGCATGTAGTACTATTACTGTGCACACACATAGTGCTAACACTGTGCACGCACGTAGTACTAACACTGTGCACACACATAGTGCTAGCACTGTGCATGCACGTAGTACTATTACTGTGCACGCACATAGTGCTAGCACTGTGCACATACATAGTACTAACACTGCATGCACGTATTACTGTGCACGCACATAGTATAACTAACACTGTGCATGCACGTAGTGCTAACACTGCACGCACATAGTGCAAGCACTGTGCATGCACGTAGTACTATTTCTGTGCACGCACATAGTGCTAGCACTGTGCACGCACCTAGTACTATTACTGTGCACACACATAGTGCTAACACTGTGCACGCACATAGTACTAACACTGTGCACGCACATAGTGCTAACACTGTGCACGCACATAGTGCTAATACTGTGCATGCACGTAGTACCATTACTGTGCACACACATAGTGCTAACACTGTGCACGCACATAGTACTAACACTGTGCACGCACATAGTACTAACACTGTGCACGCACATAGTGCTAATACTGTGCATGCACGTAGTACTATTACTGTGCACACACATAGTGCTAACACTGTGCACGCACATTGTACTAACACTGTGCACGCACATAGTACTAACACTGTGCACGCACATAGTACTAACACTGTGCACGCACATAGTACTAACACTGTGCACGCATGTAGTACTAGCACTGTGCACGCACATAGTACTAACACTGTGCATGCACGTAGTACTAACACTGTGCACGCACATAGTGCTAACACTGTGCATGCACATAGTACTATTACTGTGCACGCACATAGTGCTAACACTGCACGTAGTACTATTACTGTGCACGCACATAGTGCTAACACTGCACGCACAGTGCTATTACTGTGCACACACATAGTGCTAACACGAAACACTGCACACACTAGTACTATTACGGTGCATGCACATAGTGCTAACACCAAACACTGTGCACGCACATAGTGCTAACACCATGCATGCACATAGTGATTACACTGTACTAGAGTCATTCTTATTAGTGTTATCAAGTACTAGAGTCATCCTTATTAGTGTTATCACGTACTAGATTTATTCGTATTAGAGTCAGCACATGCTAGTGTCTGTCAGTTGTAGTATGTTCGATTAAGTTAGTTATTGCTAGTTTGATTGTAGTAGCTGTTGTTGTAAGGAAATTACGATACCCGATGAAATAATTTACTAATCAGGTGATCTTTGGAGGTACGGGCGAAGTCCTTGAGGCCAAATTATTTCTTCACTGGTGGGTGTGTCACATGATGTCACTTCCAGTTTCACTTCCTGTCGTTAAATTTTGTCCTTCGAGGCTATCTGAGTGGTTCTAAGGTGGGCTTGTGGTTTTTCATTAGTGTGTACACGTACTAGAGTCATTCTTTTTAGTGCCCACATGTACTAGAGTTATTCTTTTTAGTGCTCGCATGTACTAGAGTCATTCTTATTAGTGCCCACATGCACTAGAGTCATTTTTATTGGTGTTTGCACTAATAGTTTTGTTTATCTTGGTAATGTCTGTTTTTACTATTGTCCACTAGAGTATTTTTTTTGTGGTTTTAGCTGAGTTGGGATAATTATATTGCGTATTCAATGTAATTAGATAGATTTTGATAACACTGGACATAAGAACAAAGTAAAGGTGTGTATTACTTGTATAGATGATACATAATTTAAAAGAGATGACTAAAAATAAAAAAATAATAATTAATAATTGATGTCTGTACTTCTAATTCTTTTAGAAGGGCGGACGAAACTGGTGATGGTGAAGGAATTGGTGATGGTGAAGGAGTTGGAGACTGTGACGGGCTAAAAACTGGTCTAACTGCTCAGTTGAGGTAAGTCGTTTCGTCCTTGCTGGTGATGGCTTTCTTGACCTCTTCCTTTCCTTAACACAGATGATGCTGTTCCGTCGGCAGGCAATGGACACAGTATCGGAAGGGGAAAGAAAAGTGGGGTCGGAATGGGGTGGTGACAAGAAAACAGATGAGTGGTCAGGATGCAATGATGAACTCGATGTCTGGTACAGAGCAGTCCAAAGAATCCAGAGGATCATAGAGGTCATCTTCGTCTTCAAACAGTGGAGTAGCAGAGCTTGACTCTGCTGATGAGACATCCCTAGAAGCTTTATAAGAAGTTGTTTTGTTTTGTTTTTTTATCAAAAAAAATTTAAAATTTAAATTTATTACCTTCATAATAGTTGGTAAAATGGCCATCAAATTCTTCATCACCTAAAAAAAAAGGGGAAAAAAGATGATGAACTGATGAGGGTTATAGTTAACTGTAATAAGTGACTTACAGTCAGAAAGCAGGTCCTCACTTCCTGGAGCCATGGCTTCAGCGTCAGCTCCACCCATCATGTCCAGACCATCACGGTGGCTGAGGTTTAATGCTCTAGCAAGATTCTTGGCTTCACTCATGATAGCCACTGTACTTACTACTACACAGAGAGCTGTATTTTGACGGCGGCATTTACAGCGGATTGGGCCACTTGCCGCGTTGTGCCCGATTTTCCCGTAGAGGGTCACATATTTTGGATAGTGTGTTTAGTTGCATTTATGAGCGTGTTTAGAATTGAGTGTTTAGCTGAGTGGGTGTGTGTTTAGAATATGTGTTTACTAGCATTTATGAATGTGTTTGTATATTGCTTATTGATTTATGTTATATTTTTATGTGTCAATGCAGGTACATTTATCTTGAACATGATGGATCATAAATGGAGTGCATATCATGATATTTCATCTACTCATGTTGAAAGGACAGCTTTAAAACTGTTTAGCTACTTTATTCAATCTATTTTTATATATTCATTGTCAATCATTTATTTATCTAAAAATTTTGAGGTTATGTGAATGAGGTGTGGTCATTATTTATTAGCAGTGCCATTGAAACATGTTACTTAGTGTTGTAATAAGCTTGCAGAAGGTGTTAATACAACTCTGCTAAAGATGTTGTCCAAACACCTCTCAGAGTGTTATATTATAACCCTCTGTGCAGTGTTCAGGAAACATGGGTGGGGCATAAATTCCTCCCTCTCCTGGGAACGCTCCTTGCAGTGTTACTGGAACACTTCATTTTTAACAGTGTACAATACAGTTCAGCTGAAGATTACTTCAGAAGAACAATTGCACTGCCTTTGCTTGATCACTTAATTGTGGAAATGCAGGAGCGATTTGGACAGCAACAAATACTGGCTTCCAAACTCTTGTATTTAGTTCTATCTTTTCTTTGCAAAGACTCTACACTAAATTTGAATGAAGTGATCAAGTTTTATCATGATGACCTGCCAAATCCATCTGTAGTAGATACTGAATTATCAAGGTGGAAAATCAAGTGGCTTCACCAAACTTGTCTCCCATATTCTTTGCGTGAGACAATTCAACAGTGTGATGCAGAGTTTTTCCCTAATATATTTACTTTATTAAGGATTGCTTGCACATTACCAGTCACATCATGTGAAAATGAAAGGGCAAATAGCACCCTGGAAAGGGTAAAAACAAGTTTAAGGAGTACCATGGGCATAGTTGCCAAGTGTACCGGAACATCCGGTGCAGTACCGGAATAATCAGATCTGCAACGTACCGCACCGGAATTACTACTTAGCCTATTGTTGCACCGGAATTACTACTTAGCCTATTGTTGTACCGGAGCTGCCAGCTAGCTCTGCAACCTATTCACGTGTCGCGTGGCCAGCTCTGAATTTCTACGCGGATCAATTAACTTTGGCGCCAAAAAAATCTACAGGTTACCGCGAAGCAGGAGGACAAACGGGTCCCGAGCTATAACTGTATAACTGTAGTGTACTAGTCTGAAACAGTCACCTCATCTATTATACTTTCAGGGTACGCAATGAGGCTCTACCTGTGGAGCCATTAGAGCAGCTTAAAACTCTGTCTCAACGGTGACCAACTCCATCCTGAATGGTACCAGCTCCTACTATTCCACCAACATTGTATTCAGACTTAGACTCCGTCATCATCACTTCAGTTCTTTCTGTCGGGATTGCTACCGCTATATTCTTCAGCCCTATCACCTACAAGTCTGAAATTTGTGCAGAACTACCCCGCTCTCACTAATGAGCAACCAACTCCAAGCAACATTGGAAATACGCCGTCACTTCTGCTCCCGGACTAACCTTTTCCAAAGTTACAACGGCAATCTCACGGCTCATTATTGTATTTCTTATTTTTGTTTACAAATGGGCTCTTTTTAGAGCTACCACTAGTCAATTGATTATGCTCTCATGGAGTTAATGGTCTCATTAACTAAGGTTAATAGGCAAGTAACCTGGGTGGAGCCGGTAGGTGTAGGGTGTAGGATCGATAGGCTGGTAAGCTGAGCATGCGCGATAGTCAGCACGTGGCGAAGTGAAGCAGTGAGGCGGTTATCGAATATCGATAGTGACAGCGACGGTAAGGTAGAAAGGACAGGGTGGAAAAGACAGTGTTACTCCCATCCCACCCGCCCTATAGAGGAGAGATGTAGGGGGTTAATTCCAGCAGGGTAATCCTGCTGTGAGAATGCTGGGATGAGTGGGTGTGGCACCCACAAGCTCACCCAATCAGGTGAGAGCCTCATAGGCCGGAAAGAGGGAGGGGCTAAGATCGAACGTCAATGCCGAGGGAGGCCACACCCATCCCAGCAGATGGCAAACCTAGTTAGGAAAGGGACGTCGATCGAGTCGGAACGAATACGTAGCCTATTAATTACCAATAAATTGTGCGTCCGAGGAGCTCAACGCTACGGGGCGGGGCAAAATAGCGAATCAGTAGTCTACTTGAAAATATAAATCGATATTTCGTGGAATTGATCATTGAATTGAATCCAAATTTTGCGCACAGCAGCATACCCCCCTTAGAATAAAGTTACGGAGAGATTTTTTTAGAATAACGCAGGAGTAAAATGGCACGAAAATTTTACTATTTACAAAGAAAGAATATAGATATTTATTAGAAGTATGGCTCTGTAATGTTGCGAAGAAGCCCGCTAGCTACCTCTGGAAAAAAAAAAGAGCACGCTAGTTCCTTCGGCCGCTTCGATAACACCAAATAGTAGCGGTGTGCAGAGCTGTATCAGGTCTTCATTCTTCATATTTGGCTTGCTGGAGTCCTCTGTTGGTGCTCATTCCATCTGTAACAACAAAGTAAGCCCACAGTACACAGAAAAAGAAATATAAAGACATAGCAAAAACAGTCAATTTGCGGTTACGCTCCTCGGTTTCCGGTGGCAGGGCACACTTAACGCTTTTTACCTGTACCTAAAATTAGTTTCATAAACTTGGCAACTATGCATGGGTCAGGAGAGGCTATCAGCTTTAGTATTAATGAGTGTACACCAGGACTTTCAATTAGATCTAGATGACATCGTAGATAAGTTCAAAGTAGCTAGTAATGGCAGAATTCAACTGTAGCAAATGCAATATTTTTCTTTTGTGATCATTTATTTGTTTATTGATTTTCAGCAAGCTATTTATTTAATTTTGACACTGTAACTTTTATTGGCGAGCGAGCGTAGCGAGCGAGACACTTACAGGGGTAAAAATGAAAAAATCGGGGATGTTAAATATATGTATGGACGTACGTATGTCATTTTGTACTTTGACCCTCGCGTTTTTGTGTTAGTTATGTGGTCGACCCCGTCCCAAATTACACTAAACAGAATCCTCTGGTTTATCGATCAGTACCCGTATCATACTAGAAATTGAATTGTTTACCGTTTTGAATTCTTTTGCGGGTGCAGTTAAAACTTGAAAACTTAAGGGACTTCCATTTCTATTCGAGTTAGTGGCGGTGGTAAGTCAATGCGCTCTTTGGCATGGTTATAAGCCATGGTTGAAAATGCATTGTCCACTAGACTAACCGCGAAGGTAAGTCTTGTGTAGGTGTATGTCCAGTTGTGTCAAAGCATTGTGCTTTACAGCCACTATTTAGCTAAAGAATATCACAAAGAAAACGTTTAAATAGCGTGTATTGTTTTGTTGTTGTTGTTTTCCTTCAATTCAAACAGTTGCAGCGAGTTGTTACTATGGTACTGAAATCCCTTTACAGTGTATGCGTAATTTAAAACTCGACCTTATTTTCAGTAGCTTCAGTGTTAGAAGTCAAAATCATTCATATAAAAATAGTATAGTCTTTAGGCTCGCTCGCCATTTGTGCTCAAGCACATCACTAGTAGTTAAATCTTTAATTAGCACTATTCAAACTATTAGGTGGGCATGGTTATTGCTTAAAAAAAAAAAGAACCCCCCTTTTAAAATCTCTAGATCCGCCTCTGGGACCTACGCCCACTTCCAATTCAGGACCTGTGATATTACATCAGAGATACCAATAATAAACCTGACACAAACTTTTTTATCTCAATTTTGCAATTTTTTTGTGTAAAAAATGTAGTTACGTTATGTACTACATAACAGGAGTCAATAATTCCTCAGATGTGCAATTGAATATTTAGGATTTTGCCAGTAATTTTGTCAGATGACAGACAGTGTATTGTTAGTTAGTGTACAAGTAGCTAAGGTAACTAGAACTATTTTTTTGTGTGTTGCAACAATCAACTTCTACTGGGATTACATCTTTTCTTGTGCCTAGCAGCAAGAAGTTGCTGTTTCCTCTTTGTTCCTCTGACTCTTCTACTAGCCATTGCACAACTTGATAACCCACCACCAAAGAGAGACCTGCCAGAATAAAACCAGCCCTGAAATAAAACCCAGGATCCCATATATAACAGACCACAAGGGGATTGCGTAAGAATAGATCGAGTAAGATCGCCAAGGAAGTTGAAGGCGGGAATTTCATGCGAGTGTTTTTTTAGGCTAGCCACGAACTACAACTCGTGATTAGGGAACTCAATTAACAGTGCATGCGCATTGCTATGTGCCAGCACCCTTAACTTGAATGTACTTTTTTTGCTTAATCTTATTGAATAAGAGGTATGTAAGGAGTGTCAGTTTGGTGTTGGAACTCATTATTTACTCATAATGATATTCATTGTATCACGTCATGATTGATTGCCCTCTGACCTCTAAAAAAATTGATGAAATAGTTGTCGCTGAGAACAGTCAGCTAGCGCTAAGACAGAGACCCCCCAAGCGGTCGCTAACTCAATAGTGGGCTAAGGAGGCGTTTAATACATGGTCCTTCGAGCCGGATAAGAATCGGCAGCCTTTGAACGAGTTCTAGTTCGAGCGCCCGAATTAAAGCCCACCACATGAGGACAGAAGTGAAATCATGACTGATGCGACAGACCATGCTGCACTGCTTGCCAGAAGGAAGAAGGCACGGCACGTGCTGGCCACAGGGGATACCAAGGCCGGCGCAATGGCTACGGTTGCTACGGTTTTGGCCGTAGCACTCCGAGACATTTTTTAAAAAATTAAATAAATTGCGCGCTGCTCAGAAATCTTGCAGCTGCTTTTATCCACTGAGCTTGCAATATGGCTTCTTCTAGTTATACTTCTACAGGTAGTACTGGTACTACCAATTCTCGTTTTACTCTTCCGGATTTTCCACCAGCCCCTAACCACCCATCAGATAATTTTGTTTTCCCCAAGAAGTCATTCGGCAAGAAGCAGATAGTGTGGCGTTCATGTCAGGCTCCTTGGTTGCATTATGATTCTGCCAGAGACTGCCTGTTCTGCCACACTTGAGTTGAAGGCTTAAAAAAACACAAGATGCTTGCAATACTTATTTTAGCGATTTTGGCAATTTTTGAGATTTTAGGGTGCTAGTTTTGTGCCAAAGGAATATGCTATCAGTTCAAGTCCAATACCATGCTATACTGGGTCCATGACTGTTATAATCAAGGTATTCCTAAGTTAAGATTTTATTCCAATCAAGAGCAAAATCAAGTTGAACTTTGAACTAGCTAAAATAGCTAAAATTAGTACCCGCAAATAAAAGTTACAGTAAGGTAGGTGAATGTAGGCCCCTGATTTGATGTTGGAATGTCATGTCACTTTTAAGTACAACTATATTTACAAGTTGCTATCAACACCATTTGTTTAGCTAAGTTACTGAAGTATTGGTAATTTTTTGTTATAGATTTTAACTGGTTTTTCTAATTGGAAAGATGCCACTACAGTGCTAAAAAGACATGAGCTCAGTAATTGCCATCGAGAGGCTGTTGAATTGATTAATACTATTCCAGCCACAACTACAAATGTAATGGAGTTGATGCAACACAATCAGGTTAAAGAAAAAGAGAATAATCGAGGCATGCTATTAAAAATAGTATCCAGTATTAGATATTTGGCCAGGCAAGGACTGCCTCTTCGTGGTGATGGCAGTGAGGAGGATTAAAGCAAGTCAGCAAGAAGACTTCTCTGAACCATTCAAGACAGTATGTGACTTCTACAAGGATGATCTTGTATCTGATCTGCTACATGTTCAGCTGCGTACATTTGGAATTGATTTTCAGAGTGCTGTTATGCAAGAGGAGGGAGCCATCCGAAGACATCCGACTATTTTTGACATTCGAGCTTACTTTCAAGGACATTCTGTTTCCCAGAGAAGCTTGTTGAGTCAAGTGAGTAGTGTTGTTCAACTTATTATGGTCATGCCAGCTACAAAAGCCAGTTCAGAAAGGTCCTTTAGTGCTTTGCGTCATGTGAAGACGTATCTTTGAAGTACCATGGGGCAGCAGCGGCTGAACAATCTGATGGTCCTACATGTCCACAAAGAGCTCACTGATGCTTTAAATCTTGAAGAAGTTGTTAATAGCTTTGTTGCATACTCAGAACATCGTATCAGAATCTTTGGCAAATTTTTATTTAAATCATAAATTTTTTTTTAACCCTCTTTCTACCAGCCACAGAAAAAATAATCATATATGATCAAGTTTTCCAAAAATCATAAAAATTTTTAGGTAAGGAATCATTCATCAAAAATGCTTTATTTGCGCCGTACATTGATGCTATTACTTATAAATAGAGAAAAAAAATTACCTTCCAATTGAAATATAAAAAATTTTTTTTGCTGAAGTTAGTTTTTGTCTAAGTATCGATAGGCTAGGGTAGCGGTAGATAGCGCTGTACTGTATAGCCTTCTCTAGAATGGATAACCCACTAGAAGGCCATTCCAATCGATATGATGCTGCTTCTATTGCCAGTATGTTTCAAACTGGAGTTTTTCCTGACGGGTATGGCTCTAGCTCATCTGAAGATGACTACTTTGACCTCTCTGATCCAGAAGCCACAGCAGATGACCCCAATGCTGGGTCTAGTGTTGAGGAGAGTACTGTCAGTGATATGGTTACACAACCTTCACCATCTAGTGATGAAAAGAGCCCTGTATCTCCAATGGTTGCGCAGTTTACTCCCCCTATATTTGATTCTCCGTCTCAGTCTTCATCATCTCCATCTCAGTCTTCATCATCTCCGTCTCAGTCTTCATCATCTCCGTCTCAGTCTTCATCATCTCCGTCTCAGTCTTCATCATCACCGCCTCCATCCCGATCGTTATCTCAGTCTCAACCCCCATCCCTACCTCAATCTCCAAGAGGTACCCCTATGACTAGATGTGCACGTGGGAGAGGTGCACGTGGGAGAGGTGCACGTGGGAGAGGTGCATGTGGGAGAGGTGCACGTGGGAGAGGTGCACGTGGCAGGGTTAGGACTCGTGGACCTACTACTATCACCAATGAACCAAGCTTTCTGTCATTGATACAAATACTGTATCATACCCAGCATTTACCCCACAGCATACACCAGGGCTAGATTTATCATCTGGTTTTACGCCTTCTCCTCTCAATTATTTTTTTCTTTATTTCAACTATGAAATAATTGACGAGATTTGTATCAACAGTAATACGTACGCAGAAATATATTCTGACAAGTACAAGTTTAGTTATGATTTTTATCCTAAGGATGGTGAACGGGTCGTAAATCCCGCTCAGATAATGGCTAATTGAATAAAGTAGTTCTTGACTCGAAGGACCAGACTACCAGCTAAGCTAACTCTATCGCTGGCACTTGGAGCGCTTGCAACGGAATTAACATTAACTAATAATAATTTTAGCATACACATACAATTTCATATATAGTGAGGCGCACAATGATACACCGGATGATTGACGCATGAATATCATTATGTAAGTTTGATAGGTAAAGGGTGATTACATCAGTGCGTGCGTATGATTCAATTACTGTTCTCTCAGTCTTTGTCCCTTGTTCAGGTAGAGGCTCCCGAGTCCTGAACATCCTGGGGGGGCGGGGCTGATTCTCCATAGTTTTCTGTGGGAAGGAGGATTAGACGATGAGTAGATCTGGTATAGGTTTTCCCTAGGTAATTAATGTCCACGACCCTCACCAGTCCATCATCTCCAGGGTAAGTCTTAATGATTCTTGCCAGGAGCCAGTCACGTCCTCTAATGGAGTCATCCTTCAGGTAAACTACTTCTCCGACCTTGAAGTTATGAGTCTGGTGCAGCCATTTCGATCTTTCGTTGAGGCTCTGAAGGTAAGTACTTTTCCATTCAACCCACAGGTCCTGTGCTAGTCGTTGGACCAGTGCCCATCTTCGGAGATGACTGAGGTTGGCTGGACTAGCTTGAGGAGTTGGAGGTGACTTCAGGGGTCGTCCGATTAGAAAGTGTCCAGGAGTTAGGATAGGATATTCTGAGCTGGTGGAGTTTACTGGCGTGAGAGGTCTAGAGTTCAGAATTGATTCCACTTCGGTGAGAAGGGTTGACAACTCATGGAAACGAAGCGGATGAGGTGAGATCAGTTTCCGCAGAAGAGTTTTCATACTCTTCACCCCGGCTTCCCATAGTCCGCCGAAGTGTGGTGTTCTTGCGGGAATGAAGTGCCAGTGAAAGTTGTTGGAAGTACAAAGATGTGATATAGCTTGTTCGGATTCTCCGGATGTTGTAAGTCGTCGGAGCTCTTGTAGTTCATTGCGAGCACCTTGAAAATTAGTGCCATTGTCAGAAAAGACGTCTGATGGAGTTCCTCTCCTGGCACAGAAGCGTCGGAAGGCTGCGAGATACTCAGTCGTGGTCAGGTCAGTGCATAACTCGATATGGATAGCTCTAGTTGTTAGGCACACAAACAAGCATGCGTAGGTCTTTATCAACACGGGCTTTCGCGTGTGTCCTTGTCTAATGATGAATGGCCCTGCGAAATCGACTCCCGTCTGATCAAAAGGAGGAGCTGGAGTTGTTCGTACTTCGGGGAGTAGACCCATTTGCTGGTGAAGAGGCTTCGAGTAGGCTTTCTGACAGGTTATGCAATGTCGACTAAGTCCTTTCAGATGGTTTCGCAGACCTGGAATGTGATATTTGTCCCTGATAATTGACATGAGATGGGTTTGAGTGGGGCAACTCTCGCCTTCGCCATTACGAGAGAAACTGATATCGTAGCATCTTCATGAATCTGGCGCATGTAAATGACCGCTCCATAGGCCTTGTTGGAGGCGTCTGAAAACCCATGAAGTGAGGTAAGGATGACAGGACTCAGGTTGAGAGTGTATCTTCTTGAGATTGAATGGTTGTTGATCTGTGGCAAGTCTATGATCCAATCCTTCCACTGCTGAAGAATAGAGTCAGGTACTGTTTCGTCCCATGAAAGTTGACGTTGCCACAAGTTCTGGAGAAGGATCTTTGGTAGAGCAAAGAACCCAAGTACGTCGAAGACTGTAGCAGACTCCGAGGCTATGAGTCTCTTGGTGACTCTGGAGTTGGTCGAAGGAGTTGGGATGGAGATGTGAAGTTGGTCCATGGTAACATTCCAATGGATTCCAAGTGCCTTTGGTGCTTGGCTTGATGATGATGATAGATGTAAGTCTTTTGTTTCAAACAAGTTCATTGGGGATCGTCTTCCGAAATTCATCGTTGCTGGTTCTCCATTTTCTGAGTTTCATGCCAGCTATATTGAGGAGGTCACATAGCTGCTTTCTGATGGCAGTAGCTTCTTCCATGGTAGAGGCACCAGCAAGATAGTCGTCCACGTAGAAATCCCGAAGAATTGCTCGTGACGCTTGAGGATGTGTTGCAGAGTGGCTTTCGGCTAGGTGTTGGATAACCTTGGTAGCCAAGAAGGGTGATGGCTTGACCCCAAATGTTAACCTCTTCATTCGGTGGTCTTGGATCTGTCCGTCTGTTCCTCGGATTAGAAATCGATGCAGGTCTCGGTCGTCCTCATGGAGCAACACTTCCCGGAACATCTTGGAAATGTCCGCGCTGAAACCGATGGTATGGGTTCGGAACCGGATGAGGATGTCTGTCAGGAGTGGGTACAGATTGGGTCCCGTCAGCAATAAGTCGTTGAGGGCTACTCCAGAGGTTGAATTCGCCGAGGCGTCGAAAACGGGTCTCAGCTTTGTAGTGGTTCACATCTCTTTAAACACCCCGTGTACAGGTAAGTAGTAGGCCTTTGGATTGAGGAGTTCGGAAGATGGAACTTGCTCAGCATGCTGAAGTGTGACATATTCTTGTAGAGCTTTGTTGAAGTTTTGTAATTCGTCCTTCTTTTGGAGAGAGCGTTCATTTTGTAAGAATCGCTTCACGGCGCTATGACGTGATTCTCCAAGGACAGGTGGATTGTTGACTTTAGGGAGTTGTACCTTGTATTGTCCATCTGATTCCTGTTGAAATGTGTCTTGACAGTGATGAACTGCTGTCTCGTCTTCTGGTTTGATTTGAGTTTGAGTCTCCGGGGTCTTGTCCAGTTCCCACATTTGTAGAAGTGCTTGTTGAAGAGGATCCTCCCGAAGTTGTATCTTGAGGACTTGTGTAGGAGGCTGGTAGTCCAAAGGACCAGTAACTGTCCACCCAAAGATGGTTGGCGAAACTGCAATATCCGGAGTTGTGTGATATCAGAAAGATCCCAGAATACATTTGCAGCAGTCTAGACTGCCCACCAGGACATCGAGGGGTCCGCCAAAATATGGGTCTGCCAATTGAAGATCTTTGATATGAATGTCTGTTGCGATGTCCTCTTTACGTAGAGGAGGATATGCCGTAGGGAGTTTGGATATGACAGATAGTCGTAGAGTTACCGATTGGTTAGGGTCCGCTATGGATTGAAGTTTTTCTTGAACATAGTTACGACTAGTTCTTCCACCGTAGGCTCCTTCAATGAGAAGTCTCTGCGGGTACCTCTTGAGTTTTAGGTGAGATGCGAGGGATTCCGTTATGAGTGAAGATGAAGCTCCAGTGTCGAGAGCAATCCGGGCTTGGCGCTGTCTTGGTCCATTTGATATGGACACGACAGTAGTGTTTAGAAAAGCAATGGTTGGTGGTTCCACTGCTGTAGAGTTGTTTGGAATGGGAGACGTTATGTTGGTGGATGAGTTTGAAGTTGAAGTGTTATTAGATAGACTTGGTTCGGTTGAAGGTGGTTCTTGTTCTCTGGCAATCACAAGTGAATTCGTGGATTGAGTCTGTCCCACTTCATCTCTATGAAGGAGGGAGTGGTGTTTCTTGTGGCAGTGACGACATGTGAAACTTGAAGAACAATTGTTGCAAGTGTGGGATGGATGCAAGCTTTTACTAGGGACAGGAAGTTAGCATTGGTAAGAATCGTCACCAGCACCTATCAGCAGCGCGCAGCGCGCGCAAAGCGGTTGATTCGGTAAGTGATCATCATCCGATCGTGGTCAAGGTGGTTAGACAAACGTCAGCTATGGTGCTGTTTCCCCCAGGGATTCAAAACTGTGGGAACCTGTGTTTTGCCAGTAGCATTTTTCAATGCCTCCTCAACCAGAAGTTTTTCAAGGACATTTTAAAGGAGTTATGGGAGTGTCACTCAGGTCACTGTGAAAAGTGTTCATGTGGTAAAGGAGTTATGGGAGTGTCACTCAGGTCACTGTGAAAAGTGTTCATGTGGTAATGGGTAGTTACATAGTAATTAACTTTATACAGCTATATCTATGTATTTATGTTCATTTTAGGTCATACAACATTATGTGGTATTGGTGCAATGTGTAAGTTGGCTGATAATTATGCTTACAGTTCCAGAAAGAAAGTGCTAGACAGTACACATTTACAGTCATCACTTCACCGTAATAATTGTTACTAAATTGAACATGCTGAAGATGAAATTTTATTCTGTAGTGATTCATACAGCCCTAACTTCTGGACAAGAATTTGATGCTCATGAGTTTTTTACATTTTTATTGAATTATCTACTGAAATCCATGCCTTCATCGTAAGTGTGTTTAAAAATACTTGTATTATGATTTACAAATCAAAACTTGTAGTTTAACGACACGGTTTGAAGACAATATTATGGTGTCAATAGGAAGGGAATGTAAGTGTACAGGATAAGTTCTCAAAATTATACCTCAAAGTCTCTCTTATGACATAGTAACATGTGATACATGCAAGAATGTCAGGGATACTTCTAGCGTAAAGGAATTATGTATAGAGCTACAAGCCCGATCTTTGACTAAGGTCAGTTGTAGCTAATTTCTTTTATGAAGTATTGAATTTAATCGTGCATTGAATAGGTTGAAAGTGTTAGTGAACTCTTCATGGAGGAATGTCAGGAAGAACACATACCAGATGGGATATGTTTAAGGTAATCAGGCCCGTAGCCAGGGGGGGTTTTTGGGGGTTACCAGTAACCCCCCTTTGAAATTAATGATATTCATAGCTAGACATTTTGCTTCTCTTTTAAATTGAACTGAAGTTCAAAGACCATGCAGGTGCTCAGCTTTAAGAAGTCCGTAATATAAGTTCCATAAATTCTCGGCCTTTGATGGCCTTCTAGTGGAAACACAACTAAAAAGAACAAACTGATACAATGTTTATATAGTGAACAGAGTGTGAGATGCTGAAAACAAGAAAAAACAAAAAGGAGACAATCAAGAAATTTCAGGGTCAAGGCTGCAGAGGGAGCAGCCTATACAGAAGAAAGTGTTACTAGTTCTGAGCTAAACAACCTGTGAGAGAGTACATGGGTTTTGACAATGTATGTTTGTGTGTGTGACTCATGACATATGACTCCAGAGAAAAAGACTTTTGGTGGCTTAAAATTAGAAATAAATTAAAGTGGTCAATTAAACTTAATGAATTAAAATATTAAAGGGGAGAATGAATGGCCTTCCTGCGGGGGCCCTCGAAGGCCGAAGAGGCACCCGCAGGAAGGCCATTCATTCTCCCCTTTAATATTTTAATTCATTAAGTTTAATTGACCACTTTAATTTATTTCTAATTTTAAGCCACCAAAAGTCTTTTTCTCTGGAGTCATATGTCATGAGTCACACACACAAACATACATTGTCAAAACCCATGTACTCTCTCACAGGTTGTTTAGCTCAGAACTAGTAACACTTTCTTCTGTATAGGCTGCTCCCTCTGCAGCCTTGACCCTGAAATTTCTTGATTGTCTCCTTTTTGTTTTTTCTTGTTTTCAGCATCTCACACTCTGTTCACTATATAAAACATTGTATCAGTTTGTTCTTTTCAGTTGTGTTTCCACTAGAAGGCCATCAAAGGCCGAGAATTTATGGAACTTATATTACGGACTTCTTAAAGCTGAGCACCTGCATGGTCTTTGAACTTCAGTTCAATTTAAAAGAAAAACATTTATACAAAAGCATCCACTTAAACTGGAAAAAGCAAGTTTATTATTTAATTTCTAATTATCACTACTAACATGATATCAGTTGCAACTTAATTATTTCAATTGTAGTTAAGTAGTTATTAAGCAAGTGTGGCTATGTGGCTATTAACTGGGTGTGGAGTAGCTATGTGGTAATAAAACAGGTGTGGTATTAAGTGGGTGTGGTTACTTTCCTATTAAATGGGTGTGGTTATGTATAAATTAGTTCAAGTAACCCCCCTTTAAAAAATCCTGGCTACGGGCCTGGTAATATACCTTGTTAGTTATGGCATTGCACGTTTTTAGCAATGTAAAGGTTAGCCAGCTAAATTGTTGTAAAAAAAGGCTCTTTTTGATTTAAATAATTCACGAACAGCCATGTTCTGAAATGTTTGAGTATAAATTTCGTACTTTGATGGATATTTCCCCCTATGTTATTATTATTATTTATGGATATCTATTATAGATAATTTATATTTGTCATTGTAGCTGTAATAACATGGGAGTTACTTCAAAGGTGCAGTTAACTACACTGCCTTCCCTGATGTTCATACATTTAACTAAATCTTCTAGTTTGTAAGTTAAATTTTGGTACATTTAAATAAATTTTCTAGTTTGTAAGTTAAATTTTGGTACGTTTCCACCTTTTTGTACTCTGCTTTGTAATTAACAGGATGAGAACTAAAATAGAGGTAAGTACATTTTCTGTAAATGCATACAATATTTATATTCCAATTATCTTAATGCAGAACTCTTTCCTTCGAATCAAGGCTGGAGTTCTGTATAGATTAGTAGGATGTGTCATGTATTGCTCTTTTTCTCGTACTTCTGGCCACTACACCAGCTATATTTGGGATCGACAGCAAAATGAGTGGTTTTTGACTAATGATGACAAGGTACATAAAACAAAAATGAGGTAAAGCTGTAACCCTTATGCCAAGTTTACATTGAACATTCAAATTAAGGTGTCTAAAGTTGAATATGAAGAAGTGCTTTCACTAGACCCTTTTCTGCTACTATATCATAAGTGTGGTAAGACTTGATCATAAACTTTAATGAAATACTTTAACATTTTAAATTGCAATTTGTAGATGAATACAGCGATTCACTGTCTCTCAGTCAATGTCATCGCATTTTTCACAATCAATGGTTATCGGATGAGGTTTGAATTGCATTGACTTAACATATTCATGCTTGTGAATGGCTTTGCTGGTATACAGATCATTCAGTGCTATTTAAATCTAGTATCTGCTGAGTCACTGGAGGTAAATTTATTTTATGAAAGTCCCCTTCATTTTATTTTACCTTATAAATCAAGGCAGGAAATAGTGCATTTGGTTTGGGGTCTCAATTTATGAAGAAACTGCAAGAGACAGGGTATAATGGAGTGAAACGTTGGTACAGAAAGGTTATTAACAATTTTAATAAACCATAAAGTCTTATATTACTATACTTTGTTCATTCCATATAGATGGACATATTAAGCAACAAGTATATATTGGCTTTTATTAATCATGGAGGGTGTCATTGGACTCTTCTCGTAAGTTTGGTTAAAGTATCAGTTACTACAATTATATTGTTGATTTTATGATAGATTGTAGAGACTGAGAAGAAATGTGCAGAATACTATGATTCTTATCACAATGATGATCCGGTATATTGGAATATATTTAAGTAAATTTATTTTTATATATTGATATATGCCTATGTACATATTCGTTATACACTGATTCTAGGGGCTTCATTGATTTCAGATGTCAGCAAAATGGACAACCCAAACCTGATTGGCACATGTGGTCTTATAAAGCAATGAAGGTTTAGACAGAATGTAGTAATGTAGTAAATTAGACTTGACTTATGTGATTTTAATTTTTTTTTGCCAGAATATTCCACGCCAAACAAATTCAGTGGACTGCGGAGTGTTTGTCACCCAGGTAACTGAAAGACATAGATATTTTACTCTGTTTTAGTGAATATTTTATTATTACGGTAGTTTGCTCTATACCGAATTCGAAATGAGAGAATGGATTTTCATCAAGTAAGTGAATTTTTTTTTGTGTATCCTAGCTATGAAGTCAATAATATTATGACTTGTTAAATGTAAATTGTAGGATCAAATGTCCATAACCAGAAATATTATTGCGAAGGAATTGCTCAGTGGAACATTAATGTAATGTAGCTAATGTTTGTTTCGATTAAAGTACAACTGATTTGTTTTTGCAGGATTACTGACAAAAGAAGACAGTTGCTGAAAAGGAAATGTGAACAGAAGCCCTTATCCATGGAGACCTCATCTATAAAACCAGTGAATATTGAAGGTAAAAAATAATTACTTATTTGTTAAGTTGAAAGTCCATCTTCTATAGTTACAATTAACAACCTTTAAAGTGGATATAATAGCTATTATATATAAAGAGGGAATAAGCTAATGATTTTTTGTTGTTTTTTTAGACCTGAAGTGTCCTAATCCAAAGCCAGTGCAGCTCTTTCATTCAGGGAATTTAGTAGAGGACAGAAAGATGGAACTCAGTCCAAAGTCATCAATAGAAGGTTGTTACATATGATTATACAGAAGTGTAGTAAATTTGCTTGTGATGATTATTAGATTGTCAGAAGTCTTCATATAAAGAGGGAATAAGCTAATGACTTGTTTTTTCTTTTTAGAACTGAAGTGAAAGCCAGTGCAGCTCTTTCATTCAGGGAATTTAGTAGAGGACAGAAAGATGGAACTCAGTCCAAAGTCATCAATAGAAGGTTGTTACATATGGTTATACAGAAGTGTAGTAAATTTGCTTGTGATGATTATTAGATTGTCAGAAGTCTTCAAACAGCTTGCCAGTTTTAGGGCTTGCTGCAACTATAAAGTCTAGTGTTGAACAAACAGTTTCAAGCAATTTAGCATTAGAGAAAGGTACTAGCAAAAATGTTACAGTAAACAAATTTATATAAATTCTGTTTTTTCCATTGATAGAACCTTTAAAATCATCTTCTGTGTCGTCACTGACTTCTAGACAAGATGATATTAAAACAGATGATGATCTACATACACATGCTGGAAGTTTTATGAATCAAGCTGCTAGGAAAGAAGCCTTGGAGGTGTCATCATTTCAAAATCAAGTTCCAAATAAATCTTTACAATGTAAATTTTGCAACCAACAATATGCGCATAAGAGCAGTTTATCAAGGCATGTTAATACTGTGCACTCTGACAGAGCAGGAATGATTAGTTGTGAATTGTGTACAGAAAGGTAATATAATAATATAATCAACAATTTTATTATATTATAGTATTATAAAAAAAATTTTTTCATAGGGTTACTAATGTTACAGAGTTAAACCGTCATATAAAAGCAAAGCATAATATTTCTGTGAATGTTATCAACAGAACATTCAGCTGTTTTTCTGATTTTAATCAGTGGAAGGAAGAAGAGGAACGAGTGACACATTCATGGTATGTTATGCATAATTCTCCTAAGATTATTGGTTCCTTTCAACACTATTACTACTATTGTAATCGTACTGGTGTATACAAGCCACGAGGTGAGAAAAAACGTGCCATTAAGAGCCAAGGTACAAGTAAAACAGATTCTTTTTGTTCTGCATTTATGAAGGCAGTAAAGTGCTTACAATCAGGCACTGTCGTAGTTATGTATGCTTCAACTCACTACAATCACCAGAAGCAATTGGGGCACTTGCATTTAAGTGATACTGCAAGGACAACAGTGGCAGAAAAATTAAAGAAGGGAATTACTCCAGATCGTATTATTGATGACATTAGAGGAACTAATATAGTTGATGGAATCTGTAGAGAACATTTGATTTCAAAAAAAGATGTAACAAATATAAAGAACGAGTTCAATGTAGATAATATCAAGAAACACAACAATGATTTTGTTAGTGTGGCAACTATAGTGCAGGAAATGGAATCATTGGATTACAATGCTATTCTTCTATTTAAACAGCAAGGTGACAAACCAAATCAAACATGTTCATTGTTAGAAGTACAGGACTTTTTGCTTGTTTTACAAACAGAATTTCAAAGGGACATGTTTATAAAACATAGCCAAAATGGAGTTTGTATAGATGCCACTTACAAAATTAATGACTATGATTTCATCTTAATTACATTGTTAGTATTGGATGACTATCAAGAGGGAATTCCTGTGGCTTGGGCTATATCTAACCATGAAGATAAAATAGTATTGAAGTATTTTTTTCAAGCTATAAAGGAAAAATGTGGAAATGTCACTTCCACTTGGTTTATGTCAGACATGGCATCGCAGTACTTCAATGCTTGGAAAGAAGTTTTTGATTCTAATAACACAAAGTATCTTTGGTGTGCTTGGCATGTGGACCGTGCATGGAGAAAAACCATAAAGAAGTGCTTTAGTTCTTTGGATGAACAACGAAATATATATCACCAACTGCGTGTCCTTATGATGGAGACAAGCACGATTTCTTTTCAAATAATGCTGCCCAAATTTTTATCTGTTATCAAGTCTTCCCCATTCTTTGAATATTTTCAAACTTATTGCAAACATTCTGAGCAGTGGGCACTTTGTTTTAGAATTGGGACTCCCATGAACACCAACATGTACTCTGATTCTTTTCACAGAGTACTCAAGATTTGTTATTTAAACCATAAATATAATAGACGCCTTGACAGCCTACTTTATATTCTAAAAAAAATTGCTAGTGATAAAGTTTTTCAGCAATTGCAGAAAAAGGAAAAGGGAAAACACAGCCACAGAGTATGTGATATAAACAAAAGACATAAACATGCTGAGTCCTTTCGCCATTCTGCAATTATCCTGAGTGATGATCGTAATACTTATGCTGTTTCATCTGAAAGCCGACCAGATGTTTTTTATACGGTCAAGAAACAAAAAAGTACGTGTGATTGCAAAATGAAATGTCAATTTTGTTCCGCATGCTGTCATCTGTATTCTTGTACCTGTCTTGATTCCTGTACAAACAATAGTGTCTGCAAACACATTCATTTAGTTTCAATGAAAAACTTCAGAGATGGAACAGATGACATTGACATTAGTACTGTTGCCAAAAGTCATAGTGAAGTTGGTGATTTAGTGTATTTTCAGCGAATAACATCCATGGAAGTTAATTCTGCACCAGCAAATTCGACAAAAGAAGATTTGATAAAGAAGATTAACAGCAGATTAGCAAGTATTTCAACCATAACAAACAACACAGATAGCATCAAATGTTTTCAAAGTATGTACAATTCTTTAGGAAACATTTTGGCTCAGGCAATTCCTCCTACAGTTGCCACAAACAAAAGAAAGCCAAATGAAAATAGTGAGATACAAGGGCGATATTTTTCAACTAGAAAAAAACGAAAAATGGACACAAAACTAATAGAGAAGCCATCAAATAAGGAAGCACAATCTTGGGAACAGGCTTTGCAATTGATAGACACCGATATTTGTGCTATATGCTTCAACGAAGACGATAACACAAACACTGAACGAGTCAATTGGGTATCATGTATTATTTGTTCTGTTTGGGTGCACAAAAGTTGTGCTAATATTCAGGACCAAAGTGACTTTATCTGTTGTTATTGCATCTAAATTCTCATCATTACACTAACATCATGTGTATTAATAACCTTTCTTATCAAAGTAAAGAACTGTTCAATAAAGGCTAGCTACTTCATATTCAGGCATTGTGTTACAGAAATAATAAAATGTTGGCTTTGCTGTATCAGGTGATAGCAACGGAGCCTGGCTCCTAGGCTAAAACTGACTGTAGATCTGACAAAACTAAACCAGTACTTGTTGTAATACAATATATATAATACATAAGTGTGCCATATAATAATGTTATGAACTATAGTCAGGGTTTCATCTAAGGGGGGGGGCGCAGTGGAAGCTTCCCCCCCAAACTGGTCAACTTCCCCCCCAAATGAACCCAACTTCCCCCCCAAGATTAGTTGCAAAAATTAATAATATTATTACGATAGCCAACATTAAATAATGATTACACAAGTAATCTGCGTGTTTTTTGCTGCTTCCAGTGATCTATAATAGCCTCCAAGCTTTCATTGCTTAGTCTTTCTGGTCCCTCAATACAGACTCTCATGGCCTGATCTAGAGTGTTGTCACTAAGCTGATTCCTCAACCTCGTTTTGACTAATTTCATGTTGCTGAAACTCCTCTCAACTGTTGCTGTAGTCACTGGCAGGATTGAAACTATTGTGGCTAATGTGACAAGGTTGGGAAAAGCAGAGCCAAGAGTAGTATTAGATACAAGAGCATTGATTACTTCTTTAGCTGTGCTGTTCTTGAACTTTGTGAACATCATTCGTCGAAATATTTTCCATTCAGCCTCTGTTTGCTCTGGATTAACATCAGGTACTGAAGTGCCAGTAGTGCACTGAAAAGACACGGTTTGAGGCTTTCCATAGTAGTTAGTTAGAAGTTCTAACTCTTCTGACCCATACGTAGATAAATTTTTTCTTCTTCTGGCAAATGACGAGGGTTGAATATAGAATATGCTGAAAATACATCAGATGATCTCATTCTGGATGTTATATGGTCAATAACACTCTGAATATAAGGTTTATATACAGTCTGAATGAAGGTTTCCTTATCAAACTCTGTAATCTCAATATCAAGTTCTCCTAGCTGTGCTGGGTCTGAAAATACCAGGGAGTGGTCTTTGAACCAAGTACTAGAACTGGGATTATCTTTCAACTCCCTTAATCTGCCAGTAGTGGTTTGCACCATCACTGGTACAACTGAAAGATCAAGATCCTTGGATTGAAGACCTCCCTGTAGTTTGGCTACTGTATGGAGAACATCACAGAGCATGTATAAGCATGCAACAAACTTGTAGGTACACAAGAGCACAGAGAGACCATATGCTTCGGCATCGCCACTTTCAGCATGTATTTCTTTGAAAGTTTTAACCAAAGCAGGAAGCACTTGTCGGACAGCACGGACACAACGTTCTCTGGCTAACCATCGTGTATCACTGGGCTTGGTAACCTTTATTTCAGGTGTATTCAACACTGCCTCAATTTCAGCCAACTTTTCGGCTTTCTTTGGCGAATAATGGAAGCATTTCCACATAGTAAGAAGGGTACCTAAGACTCGTTTCACTTCATTGTGTTCATTTGCTGAGTAAACTGCAGCTAACTGGAGCTTATGACAATGACAATGAATATAGAGAGCACTAGGAACAAGAGATCTCATACGTTTCTGCACTCCACTCCTCTCACCTGACATAGTATTTGTTCCATCAAAGCCCAAACCACGAATTTTTTGAAGGGAAATGCTTTTGTCATGGAGAAATGCAAGCAAGTACTTGGTAAGAGCTTCAGCATTAACTTCATGTACGTGAACCAGACCTAGAAAACCCTCCACAGCTTTACCATCTTCTAGCCACCTACCACAAATGGCCAATTCCTCCTTTGAAGAGATATCAGTGCTTTCATCTGCCATGATAGAGTAAAATTGGCTGCTCTTGAAGCGAACAAGTATGTTATCTTCTATATGAAAACTAATGCTCTTCAAAAATTCAGCTGTACTAAATTTTGAAAGGTAGGTAGCATTGGAAGGAGAGGATTGCTTGTGTGATTCTAATTGCTCAATTCCATTGTCAATTTGAAGTTGAATTATGCCATCAAACATAGTTGTATGAGGGGAATGATTTATGACAAGATAGTGAAGCGATCTTAGCAATATTTTTATGAGGCTACGATTCTTTTTTCTCTCTTCATCACTAATAACAGACATTCTTTCAATTATGTCCCCCGAAGTTTGAGCAACACTAGCCAAAGCCTTTACCTCTACAGCTGCCAAATGCCATTCTGATCTTTCATGTTGCCTCAAGAGTTCAGTTGCTTTAACCCAATTAGCAACTGGCTTAGATACCCATGCTCCACGCGCAGATGGTGGAGGCTTACCAAATCTCTTACAGATTGAACAGTACATGCCATCATTTGGTAAATAGTCGATCCCACACCATTTATCCTTCCACTTAGGGTTAAACTTCAGGTTTTTCTTGTACATCTTCATTTTCTCAGCTACAGTAGGGCCTCCTCCTTCACTCATTTGACGTGGTCGTTTGGAAGTACTTGGCTGACTTTCATTCGCACCAGCACTGTTGCCTGGCTCTTGAGGAATCAAAAACCTCTTCATGCTGCTCTGCTATTTAGTGCACACTGCACACAGTGCATAGTGACCTTTCATCCTCCAGCTGTCTTCACAGCTTGTAGCTTGGTGACCACAACTTGTCAAGCATGGACACATTAATTGACAGGCTCTTATAGTGTTGTATAAGTTCTTAAAATTGGAAGTATTTTTGGCTTCACGCTCCACAGGAGGGGGCACATCCCCCTCCCACACCTTCCCCCTCGCAGTGGCCGGCAGTCCTAACTTCCCCCCCAAGAAAAAATTCCTAGATGAAACCCTGATAGTCCATAGTATTAGTTGAGATCTTTTATAGCTAACTAGATCTACAGTCAGTGTTTGCCTACGAGCATGTATAAGTACAAAGTATCATAATAATGAAGATGATAAAATGGTTACACTGCTTGTCAGGCCTTGTTTTACTGATCTGACTGTAAATTTACTACATAATTTACACTACAGTATACTCTTGTTCTGGAACAAAAAATGTACCACTTGAACAAGTTGTGGTCATTTACTTATGTTTTACTTATGTTTTACCAAGGCAGTGATATTTTTGTTCAAGAATAATATATTACTTCACAGTTTCCTGTCTAGTACACTACACATATTATTATGGTACACCACAGTAAAGCATAGGCCTGTCAAGCAGCGTATAGTGTCCTTGAGGATTCTCCACTTAAACTAATATTTGGATAACTTATGTGGACGATTCTTTAGTGTGGCATCATACAAAATGCAAATATTGACATTCACTATTCACCTGAACAGAAGAAAAATAAAGGTAGCTACATACAGTTCACCATTAAAAAAAACTGTAGAGTATTTGTTGCATTTTCTCGATGCATTGATACAGAAATATGGTACCACATGCACTGAAGACAAAATAAAGAGAAGAAAAACACGTACTAACAGGTAGCTATATAACCTATATAATTCTCACCATCATTACATTCTCTTAATGGAACCAAAATATGCTTAAAAATACAGTAACTAAAGATATAGTACACCCAGAGTTCTCAAATAATGTATAAATGAATACCTCAAATTGATCTAGCTATAAGATAATTGTCCAAAACCAAAATATTATTCGAAAATGATAACTACAGAGATATGCTAATTGGGTAAAGGGTCTGGCTACGCCAGTCTAGGACATTGGGTAAATGGGTCTGGCTACGCCAGTCTAGGACATGTTGAAGTAATAGACATAAAAAATCCATGATAGTAAAAAATAGGTCTAGCATGCACAAATTAGTTGACTCCCACTTACAAAAAGTGTGTGAGTCTCAAAAGTTGTGGGTTGTCTAAATAGCTCCAGGCTAGTGATGGCTAAAGACAAGGGCTCAGGGTTCAATTCGCGGCAAGGACTGAGATTTTTCTCACAATTTTTCTTTGCTGTTCCTCCAAACAATTTGAAAGAGTTTTCCATTCTAGTTCATATCTTACCTTATTTAATTCCTCTTTAAAATTCAATAGTAATCTTATTTAAACTCCACTGTGTGGTCAACAAACGAATTAAGATAAAATTTTTTAATTATTCCAATGTGGAGGCAAGCACCGTGAATACAAATGACATAGGATATATACTAACAGAATGACAAAAATTGATTTTTCTTTTTTGTTCTTAATTATTTATTGTTATTTAATTCATTATTAAACTATTTGTTGGTATTTATTTAATTGTTAAACTATTTATTGTTATTTACTTCCTGAATCGGTTCATTTTATTGCTGTCTTTCTCTGGTTGAACAAAAACAACAACAATGTACTGAAATACACTTTATATTTTTTTAAAAAGTGAGGGGGCTTAGCCTCCCTTATCTACATTGCTCTGCGTTATGATATAGCTACACATTGCAACTCTTCTAAACTGTCACGCGATGTACACGGGCTACGCGTCTGACGATTCTTACCGATGCTAACTTCCTCTCCCTAGCCGCATGTATGGATGCAGACAGTTGACACACCATTTTAATTCTCGGATACACTTGTTCCTCTTATCTACGTCATATCCTAGGAAGATAGGACAGCGTTGTAATCCATGAGACTCGTGGCACAATTTGCACTGAATTTTGTGGACTGGTTTGGAGTTGCTAGAAGGTTTTGGGTTGTTTTGCTTCTTGGACGTAGACTTTCAGCAGAAGAAGTAGAGTTGGTTGAAGTGAACGGCATGGAATATTCGAGTGGCTCTAGGAATTCGATCAACTCCTTGAGCGTTGGTAGTTGCTCGAAGCTTGCTACGTGCTTCGTCCACTCTTCACGTAGCTTGTCGTTAAAGTCTTCTTGGGCGACGGCGGCAAAAAATTGAGACAATGTGTTGGCCTTCATTGTCTCCATAGACTCATAGGCCAGTAGAAATCGTTGTCTGATACGAGTAAAGATTTCTCGGTCATAACCGTAGGAGTCGGTCTGCAGAATCTTGCGCACATGATGGGGATAGATGACTGAAGGTCGTCCAAAGTTGTTGATAAGTGCCTTGATGGCGTTATCATAACCATCATCTGATTGTGAGTGTAGTTGGACTATTTTCCTTGCTCCTTCATCCTTCATCGATTTCAGAAGGAGACAAAGTTTTTCTTCCTTTGTGAGGTATTTTCCATGATGTTCGATTGTAGTAGAAAATAACTTGTAGAAAGAGTGCCAGTCTACAGGTGATCCCATGAACCTTGGTAAGTCCAGTTCGAATCGAGGTTTTGCATTTACCACCGATGTTGTGACTGTTTCCCTCTTCTCTGGAGCAGGTGCTTCTTTCTACAAGGCAGCCATTTGGTATTCACAGAGGGCTTTATTGATCCTTGAAAGTTGACCTTGTACTGATTCCCGTAGAGGAGAGATATGTTCATCATCTCGGTACTTAACCCTCTCGTTCCTGAATTGTTTGGACGCGCGCGGAAAAATCTAATCGTCGACCGCGGAATAGAGTATTACAGTTTTATTTTTTTAACTCGATGCTGGCTGGGAAAACCCCATAGCAACCATATATCACTAAATAGACCAAGAGTTTGGGATTCCCCTCATTTTTTGATTGAGAAAATTGAATAATATTTAGGCCATCTACTAATACTTCAAAAAAAAAATTTTTTCCCCCAAAAAATCCACTTTTCCCATCAATAAAAAAATAAAATAAAATAGAAATAATATTGTTTGATGCATATTATACCAATATTATATTAGTTCAACAATAAAATATGTTGTTTGTTGTGTGTGGTGCTGATTGTGATAATGTAGGAGACATCTATGAGTGTCCACAAGGAACATCTGCCATCGGACGTCGAGCTCCACTACAAAACAATTTCATATACACAAAAACACAGACAACAAAGATATTTGTAATACAAACAACAAATTATTCATGCTCCTATATAATTGCAACTTTATGATGTATTGTATGTGGTTTCAGACAGGACTTTTGTTTGGGGGGGAAGGGGGGGGGCTCCGAGTGTACTTCGCCACACTCATTTTTTGGAACCTACACTACTTTGATGCACATATTTGCATAAGAGTCTATACTTCACACTGATGATCAGTGTTCGATCCTATGCTCTAAACGGCTCAGTAATGATAGGAACATAATGGGATACAATATCAGACCAAAAATAAATGCTTCCAAACTGTTATTTCTATTCAACTCCCAAAATTCTAGGTGGGGATCCCAGGGCTAGCCTCCCACTGTATGAACCCCTGGTATGTATACTCCACACTGTCCATGAGATAAACAATCACCGTTGTATTGAGAAAGTGTAATTTGAAAATGAAAAGCAGTACAAGCACACACGTGGAATTCTACGTGTCACATACTGAACGATCCCTCCCAGGTTAGGATCCGGAACCTCCATACAATACCAAAAAAACACGGACAACAATGATATTTGTAACACAACAGCTGGCCTCGCTGAATTGCCCCCCCCCCATCATTGCTTTTCACCGCCATTCTTGTGCCATAACCCCCCTCCCCCCCACCCCCAACTGGACACCCAAATATCAGTAAGTTGAAATGAACTTACCCAGCATGGATGATGTCACAGACCGAAAAAGACCCCCCCGAGTTCGTTCTCTCCCAGGTTGGATCCGGAAGTGCCACATACGGTTTGTTCATGGTTGATCTCTCTCTCTCTTTCCACCAATGCACGCACGTGCACACACACACACAAGAAAAAAGAAGCTACAGGTGAATACAGATCATAAAAATAAAATGTATAATTTATTATACATAAATTGACTGGTGTACACACACACACACATGAAATTCAACTTACATAGGCATAGTAGTCACGATCCAAAAAGATCCAGAGTTCCCTCCCAGGTTGTATACGGAAGTGCCACATACTGTTTGTCCACGGTTGCTCTCTCTCATTCCACAAATGCACGCAAGCACACACACACACACACTAGAAAAAAGAAGATACAGGTGAATACAGATCATAAAAATAAATGTATAATATAAATTGACTGGTGTACACACACACACACATACATGAAATTCAACTTACATGGGCATAGTAGCCCCGATTAGAAAAGACCCCACCCCCGAGTTCGTTCCCTCCCCGGTTAGATCTGGAAGTGCCAGAATAACATTTCAACTCCACGCACACACATATACATCGAGTGTGAAGCTCCAGTACAACACCACAAAAACACAGACACAGACAACGACAACGACAATAACAATACATATTACAACTTTTGGGATGTTCTGGGGGGGGGGGAGCAGCCACCACAAATATCAAAGTCTGTGGTCCTTCACACAAAAGATTATGGAATATCAATGGGTGTGTTGTCATCTTTCTTCCACTCTCCCCCTACCTCATCCACCCAACTCTTGTTCTTCGGTTCCCGCCTTCTCCGACCGCGAGGACGTCCAGAACTCGGAGCAGGAGGAGCCACTTCCTCTTCTTCATCACTGGAACCTGCTGCCTATTCGTGTTTCATCATTGGAAGACTCAGGTCCGGTATCCTCTCCTTCATCACTGGAAAACTCTGCTCCTGTCGACTCATCTGCGTAATCGGGTCGGTGACTGCATTCACATCTGGTCCTAGTAGTATATGTGGTAAAAACTTTTTTTAATTTTTTTGAAAATTTGAATTTGTTCAAAAAACCACAAGCCACTTTCAAATCTCAAAACTCAATGAAATATATATATATTATAGCTAAACAGCTTACTCTATCTCAATATGTGACAGTGCCTAGGAAAAGGGACCTTTTACGTAAAATCAAAAATGTACAGTAGAGCCCAAACACCGATAACAATTTTTTTTTGGTTTTCTTTTTATTGGCCCACAGGTATCTCCTACCCTTTAGCTACACTGACACCAAATTTGAGTGGCTGAAACCGTTGTTAAAGGTCCGAGCGCCCCGTTTAAACACAGTCACCTTTTACTCTCTATTTTGACCTTCCGTGCGTGCACGGAAATCCAACCCGCGAGTAATTGAAAATGGTGGGCGAATTCAATTTGTTGCCTAGCAACAAATTACCCCTACCTCGGATAATCGCGGGTAAATATTCTTATAAGTTTTTGTTAGCATTGCAGCAACAGAATAGAAATAGTAAATGTGAATAATCAAGCTATATAGGTTGATGTTGCTATTTATGGAGTCTTGTAGTTGGAGCCTGCAGACCTGGAGACTCCTGGGACTATTTTTGTGAAGACAATAGAAGAATCAGCAAGTCTCTGACTGGACAAAGGTTTCAGTGATGATGAGGACTTCTGTTACACTACAACAAGAGTTAAGGCAACACATTTTGAAAGTCCATCATTTTTGTTCATTGATTTGAAGAGATTCCTATTGTTCATTTGTTCGAAAACAGGCAACAAGCTGGCTGCAAGACAACTATATTCCTAAACTTAGCTAGCCAGTGAACTAACAAACCAAGCTAGGTGATCATTTCTAAAAGAGTGACTGTATTAATGACTTACTGTAACTATCAAATTGTTGGAAACAGAAAAAAAAAAAAAAAGAAGCACAAAACGGCCTGCAAAATTATGTCTATACGCATCTAGTGCTATTTAAAGACATACCTGTCTAGTACTCTTACACAATGTAGGGTCTAAACTAAGTAAGGCCTCCCCCATCAATGAAGTAAGAGGCCCCAACTCTAACTTACTGCCGTTCAGCTGATCGCCACCACTTTCCAAGCATAAGTAACAGTCTTACGTAACCCGTAACGCGGACTTCCGGTTAGATTACGGAATTCAACGTTAACTCCGCGAGAAATTGAATAAGAAGTTTTAATTGCAGTTTTCTCGAAATATCTGTGCTCAAGATGGTCAGATTGCCGCTCGTATATTTAGTGAACCAAGGAGCGCCTGCCTATAAACTTGATATCAAAATACTCCATAATAAGTGCTCTACATAGTGGTATGAATAACTCATTTTTCATTTTTTTACGGAAAAGGTCCCTTTTCCTAGGCACTGTCACATATAGCTATAAATAAGTCCTTTCCACAACAGAAGCTTGCTATTTTTCAAGAGAAAGACAAGCTTACCTCGATCATCTTCTTGACTCCCATTTTCAGTATCAGAGTTGACGGGGTCTGGTCCACCAACCCTGATACAGGGCCTCCTATAGCCCTAGATGTCGTCCCCCTTCTCTCCGCTTGATCCTGAGTCGCTAAAGTCAGCATCGGGCAAGTCTAAAACTTGCACCGCATTGTAACTTGTAGACGCCATCTTCCAAAAAATGACTTTGAAAAAAAATTTTTTTTGCATAGTTACCGAGGTCACACGACACGCTCACTTTTTTCCTATGATGTAATAAGCATTACCTAAGACTGTACGTAATAGGGAGGTCCCCAGTTGAACTGGCAATTTTATAAAAAAATGGAGAAGACAGTAAGTCAAACCGCAAAGTCTTGGTCGGCAAAGAAGCGGTTGTTTCAATGTGTTATGGAAGGCTACTGAGCTCAAGCAATTTTTCGCTGCTTCTACAAAGCTCTGGAGATGACTGGATCCATAAATGAAGCTGCTGTGAAGAAGGTAACTTTTTTTAAAATTCGACGGAGAACCGATGTTTTGTTTTTTGGCCGAGGAAGAAATAAACGCAACTGCTGTGAGGTACTGTCGAAGCACTGGCTGAAAGCTATTTTAGATGCTTCTCCAATGCATTGGGCACCTGTGTATGCAATCTGAAGGTTCTAGCTATAAAGTAACTATTTTTAAAAATTCGGAGAAGCCAACCGGTCTCACACCGCTTTAAAGCGGGATCCGGAACGAAAGGGTTAAAGGTTTTAGAAATGTAGGTGGACACTCTGGAGGAGAACTTGGTACTATTCTTCTCATAAGTCTTAGTTGATGGGTCAAGCTCGAGCAGCTCTGTGTAATCTTTCTCGATCAGTGAGGCTTCAACGTAATGAGAGAGTTTAGTTTCCAGACGGTCCAGCTTGAGGAGGTATGCACGATGCTGTGCCCTTAGGTCTTCAGCTGTAGACATCTCTTCCTCCGGAGTGTACTGTAGTTTCTCGCTGGAAGTCTGAACGGAGTTCTGAGATTATATCTTCATCGAGGTTATGAAATGGGAGGAGTTGTAGCTCGTCAATCCGGGTCTTGATCCTCGTGATTTTTCCTCTTCGAAACTTTCGTTTTCCTTTTACAGAGTTAATGTTGGTGAGTTCATTGATGAGTTTTAGTTCTTCCATTGTGCAACTCTAGATCTCTAGAGCTGGTGGCAAGGTGAAATCTTTGTTAGTTTAGTGAAATATTTTAAAAATTTGCCACCAACTCTTTCAAATGAGCACACTCAAGTTGAACTAGTTGTTATAGTAGATAATAGACTTCCTTTAGTTCAGGGAGTCGTCCGATGTTTGTTGTAGATAGATAATCCTTGATGATAGCAGTGGTAGAACTTCGGCTGGAACTCCTTCCGCAGTCTAGCAGTATTCGGCTCGAAGGACCATATGAACGGGTCGTAAATCCCGCTCTGATAATGGCTAATTGAATAAAGTAGTTCTTGACTCGAAGGACCAGACTATCAGCTAAGCTAACTCTATCGCTGGCACTTGGAGCGCTTGCAACGGAATTAACATTAACTAATAATAATTTTAGCATACACATACAATATCATATATAGTGAGGCGCACAATGATACACCGGATGGTTGACGCATGAATATCATTATGTAAGTTTGATAGGTAAAGGGTGATTACATCAGTGCGTGCGTATGATTCAATTACTGTTCTCTCAGTCTTTGTCCCTTGTTCAGGTGGAGGCTCCCGAGTCCTGAACAGATGGACTAACTCGTCAAAGCTTTTATCAATTTTTGTCTGTGGTTATATTCATGGGAATAAATCCACGCACAGACTACTTTTCTTATTGGTCTACTGATTCGATTTTTTCATCCCAATTTATTCAAAATGGCCCTATAAGCCGAAATACCTTTTCTGCGATTCTTACCTTTTTACATGTGAGTGATTGTGACCCTACTAACATTGACAAGGATGATCGGCTTCACAAAGTTAGGAATCTTTTGGATAAATTGAGAGATAACTGTAAGAAGTTCTTTATCCTAGCCAGAATATCGCCGTTGATGAGAGAACGGTGAAGAGCAAAGCTCGTTTCAGTTGCAAGCAGTATATACGGCTCAAACCGGTAAAATGGGGATTCAAATTGTGGGTACTTGCTGACTCTGAAACTGGATATACCTGGAATTTCAATGTGTATCGTGGAAAGGAAGGGGAAACTGTGAGTTCTAATGGGCTAGGTTTTGACGTAGTTACAAATTTGGTTGATGGACTAGAGAATCAGGGCTTTGTTGTCTATACCGACAACATTTACTCTTCCCCAGTTTTATTTGAGGAACTAAAAAGGCAAGGTTTTGGTGCTGTTGGAACGATCAATCCAACACGTGAAAACTGCCCAGCAACTCTAGGTCCACAGAGGAATAAAATGCTTGCCAAGAAGTATACGAGGGGTTATGGGGTTCGGATTAGGCAAGGATCAATTGTATATAACTGTTGGTAAGACACAAAAGTTGTTTGTACTGCATCAACTGTGCATACTGGAAATTCCAGCAACACAGTAAAAAGACGGGTGAAAAAGGATGGTGGGGGTTGTGAAGAAGTATTAGTGCCAATTCCTAATTCCACGTATGATTACAATCGTTTTATGGGCGGAGTGGATTTGTCTGATCAGTTGTTGCAATATCATCAGACAAGGAGACAGACACACAAGTATTGGAAGACCTTATTCTACCATTGTGTAGATATCACAGTAACTAATTCTTATATTTTACATAAATTATCACTTTCTGGTAATGATAGGTCAAATTATGAACAGAAGAGTGACCATAAGAATTTTGTTGTGGACCTGATCAATGAACTTGCTGATGCTGGTTCTGTTGTGCCTACTGTATCACCAGGACGAGGTCGGCAGCCACGTTCAGTTCGAGCACATCATAGATTAGCATATTATGCTACAGGAAGGAAATATTGTGTGATCTGTAAAGAAAACAAGAAATACACACTTGCTGACAAATATTGTGTAAAGTGTAATGTTGCTCTTTGTTTCACTCGTAAAAGGAACTGTTTTGCTATATGGCATTCTCCAACAAGTTACAATATTCATAAAAAATATATCTAGGTTTACTGTGTATCAGACCATTCATCTGCTATCCATAATACATTTTCTTCATATGATCATGATTTTTTCTTTAAAAAAATTTTAGCGCAAAAAGAGCGAAATTTGTGGTTTACAAAGTACAGTTTCAAAAAATTTGATATATGCTGAACAATTTCCCTATAATGTTATTTTCCTCCAAAATGTATTTATTAATGAGTAATATGGTATTGAAGATCATTGGTCAAAAAAGACCACTTTTTATAATGGTAGGAAGAGGGTTAATTCACCAAATTATTATTGCTAAAATAATCAATATTTCATGAAGTAAAGCAATGAATGTTAGGGTCTCACACAAAACAGTCTGCTTCTGGATCAGCACAATACTGGGCACCAGCAGCTAAATAAAAATACAATGAAAATAATAACTACTAGTGGTGCGCTCGAAGCGCAAAATAGCGAAGCGAGCGATGCATGTTCCCTGTAATTGCAGCTATAGATACAGTTATTTATTTTGATGTTGTTAATGTTATGTCTGTCTGTTGTTTCATATAGATTCATTGGTGCTTCTATTCTATACCACTGTATGATGAAGGCTATATAATTTAGGCTATGTATAATAAAGTTTAAATGTTATACTTTTTGTGGTAAAACAAGAGTAATGAATTATTTTATTATTTATTTTATTAATGTAATTCGTAATCAGCTAAATAGTATTGCTTTATATAATAAGGTTTAAATGTTATATTATTTGTGATAATATAAGAATAATGAATTATTTTACCAGCAAAGTTATTGGCTGGTGTTTTAGACAGAATATACAGCTATTTAATTAAAAATGTCATATATCATTACAGTTATAGCTGATGTAAACTTTGTGGTTTAATAAAAAAAATAATAAAAGAGTTTGTTTGGGGACTATAACATATTCAGAGGGAGAGCACAGTATGTTAAATGGATGTAGATCTTAGACTACATAGTTTGATAATAGAGTTAGGTTAATTTTTATAGTTTTACATTAAATATAACCTGCAATTGTGGAGGAATGTTTCCAGGATGCATGTTATTTTGAGCTGAATAGAGCTTAGGGATATGTTTATCCTGGCTACATCGACAACATTCCAATGACTTAAAATATAATGGTTTCCTAAACGAAAATATGTCTCGTATTAACTTATTGAAGTATATATTTTATTTTATATTTACCTCTTGCATTCGTTGCTGATAAGCTGAAAGGCTTTGCGGTATCGAAATTGTTTGAGTTATATTTTCTGCAACTTTTTTTGCTGCTTTGGGTGTATATGAGAATGGATGTCCTCTGATAGATGCCTTTTCCTTCCTCTTGCAGTACAAAAAGTAGTGTGGATATTAGCTTCTTGTTCAGATGGTGTGGCTGCATTTTCAGTGTCTTCAAGAGTAGTTGAGTCAAAAGCTGTATAAAGTTGATTGGTACAGTAATCCTCAGGAATAGTCTAATAAATAAATTAGGAACATTTAATGGCTTTTCAAAAAGAAAGATTCTTTACTTTGCTACCTGTTTCTGTTTTGTTTTAGCTCTCCTCCTCCTTGCTCTGTCTTTTTCATTTCTTATCTCTCTCGTTACTAATTTTTCTTCTGGAGTTTCTAATGCCCTCAAAGCTCTTGACTGAGCGTTTCTAACGTTTTGTCTACTGGGCATCGTTACTTCGTACGGCGGGTAAACAAAACAAAATGTTGCTGAGAAGGTTACCCGGCCCACGCAAGCGCGTAAGAGAAAGGGTACACACGTACGCCCACGCAAGAACAAAAACAATTTCTAGACCTAAATATATATATATCGCGAACTCATTAGAGAGTCAGCTCCGCTCGCTTCGCTGAATTAGGAGTGTATCATCTTTGGCCTTACCACTAAAAATGTGCTTGCTCCGGGCCTGCTGAGATAGCGAAGAGTCCAATTTTTTAGTACTGTTCTGTAAGCATTCACAGTACATATTGCAAGCCTGCAGGTAGTGTTTTGCATTGGTTTTGTGAGAAAAATATTCTATTTTGCAAGAGATTATTTGAGGAAGAGGATAATAAAGAAAACAGAGTTTGTGTGTATTATTTTACCGAAGGGTTACAGTTATATCCAGAAAATCGATGAATGAAAAAATTAAATAGAAAATGGATAAATGCTTGAAGAGAACTTCAATCCAGAAATCAGTACACCGTAATGTATGAAAGAGAAGTTAAAAAAGTTAGCAATACATCAATGAATGCTAGTGCATGAAGAAAGGGTACATTTAACAAAAGGGTCAATTGTTGCAATAAAAGACGAGTTTAATCCATTAACCGATTACCGGCCGAATTATTACTTAACCGCGGTGCCGCGAGCCGCCGTATTTTTTTCCGCCGGAAGTAACCCTTACTGGAGAATCAACTTTCTGACTTTGTAGCGGAGAAACAATCGGTCCTGGACATAAAGTTTCTATTGATCAGCCGCTGGTAAAAGCTTGCTCTTGCTATTGCTCAATGGGTTGAAAGTCCTGCGCGCTCCAGTTTTCGACAGTGGATGGGAGGACGCCTAAGGCTACGAAAAAATTTTGTATCTCGTAGCGTCCTTGGGATGCCACTTCGCGTTGCTTAGTTTCACTACGCTAGTTATGACTTACAATAGAAGACAAGTTCAGAGATTTGAATAATGGTTATGAATGTCGCAAGAATGGACACTAACAGCAACTTATAAAGGTAAATTGTTAGGAAACAAAACACACGCCATTTTCAGATTCATATTAGTAAGAATGAAAACATCCAGATCTAGCCAATGATATCGACTTTAATCATTAATAAGTCACTCTGTGACATTCTTGTGTTCTTTTTATATATTCCAGGTATATTATGAGCTTTACAATACTACTAATATTCCAAAGTTATGGATCAGCTTGGAAATTGGAGATACTCTTGTGTTTCCTGCATCTTTGGAGTCCTGAATCCACAGTAGAATCAATAAACTTCTTCAGAAGACTTAAGCTATCATTGCAGCATAACTCAAAGTATCAAATAATCATGAATTATAGTTCTTGTTATAAAATTTTATATGAGAATATTTGATAAACTTGAAGTGTTTTGTAGCAAGGTTTATCTGATAAAGTTTATATTGTAACCACACTTGTAGATATGCTGTACAGATAGCTATACTACATTACAAACCTGAGATGCAATGATAGATAACGGGTAGATTCAGGTATGCAGCTGTAGGCAGATAGTTATTACCCCCTTTCTTGTACAGAAGTAAAATTGCAGGGTATTTGGCCATTTCATGGGGACAAATACGGAGGTACGCAAAATGCCGTATTTGGCAGCTAATCGTTGTTTTAGAACTCATACATGGTGTCAGTGTAAGAGAAAAGAACTTTAAGGTGTGCCTATCATGCTTCGCCACCAAACTCCAATATTCTTTGAATTCGTCACTAGT
>WLWD01003303.1_pt1 | contig 57555 bp, 31 predicted proteins | sample 6712731 | NCBI WGS metagenome assembly WLWD01 (sample SAMN12718690, study PRJNA576275) | sponge metagenome | isolation source: marine sponge | host: Mycale hentscheli | place: New Zealand: South Island, Marlborough, Capsize Point | collected 2014-11-01 | reverse complement strand
CATTGATTAGTGACAAAATTTGAACCGATGAGTGGTACATCATTGATAAAAGTCTTACATAAGCACTGTATTATTATGTTGTTGTTTGAAAAAGTCAACAGCAATATTGTAGCACACGGCTAGTAATTGGTTTAGAATGTCAGTGCTAACTAAAGTTTGTTACAACGAACTCCATCTGTAATTAATGATTGACAAGGGAATGTTGATTGCCTGAGCATCATTGATTGCTAAATTCGGCCTACAGCTAAAAGGAGAGCTGCGGACGCTGGAAATCATTGCACGTTCTGCTATTAGTGAGAACATTCTATTGTAGTTGTTATGAATGTAGTACTGATATTGACGACGTAAAGACTTATAACTGGAATTAATCTGAATGTTGGTAGTAGGGAAGGGGTAAATTTCCAAGCAAATGCTTCAGAACTTGCTCAACATTTTCTTTCCATTGACTGGAAAGTTGTGCTGAAGAAATACAATCAATTAGTGAAAGAGAACCTTTGTGTCATCAGCTATTATTATAAATATAAAATAAAAAGTGCTCAAATAATAACATCAGCAGTTGACACTATAACAAGTTGTATCATTGAATGATAGATATTCTTAATCAGAGTAGTTTTGGCAGATTCATGTGAAAGACACTTATTGTATACATCAAGTTGCACAAATCTCACTGTATCTCCACCTTCCCGATAAGTTGTGACGATATTCTTGATGTTGCGGTTTAGTTGTTACACAATTGAAGGCATTTTGTAGGAGAAAGACTAGCTCTGCTTGTGAGGCAAGTGAGACACAAGGCCAGGCTTCTTGAGATGGTTGCAATTTTGATCCTGTGTACAAAACTAGGATTTATTTCAGGATGAGCAGCCTTGTCAGAAGATGAACATCAGTGATTCAATTTTGTGAACTTGCTCACTCTTGATTGTAATCACTTGGTGAGAAAGAATGTCTCGATCTAACCTTTGCTGGGCTACATACCAAGAATTAACCTTACTCATACAATGCCAGCTATATTATAATTATTATTATTATTACTGTTATTATTATTAAATATGTGTGCTTCAACACTAATAATTATGATAGAAACGTGACAGCAATTATTTTGTCAATCACAGGACAACTTGCACTAATCATTGATAAGAAGAATTATTGATATATCATTTTCAGGAAGTAATATATTTAGATCCACACATTTCTTAATGCTCCCTACCCCCAATTGGAAAACTTCCATATTCCTTTTTCTGGCCCGAGATAGGTACCACTATGAGAGTTTTATTGAGGAACAGTACTTTCCATGTGATCAGGTGGCAAGAACTCTGCAGTCTATCTGCACATGTAGCTTAGTTAAAGAAAGACTAGAAGGAATGAAAGAGATTATTTCTTAAACTTGATCCAATCAATCCACACATTACAACCTGTCACCAATCTACTATTTTACTTTTAAACTTTAATAGTCTATCTTTGTTTCTTAACTCTGAAGAATGAATGATTTCTAATACTTTCCATATTGCAGAAGAAGAAGAAATTTGTACATTCTCTATAATTTCAAGAATATCATATATAATTTGTAGTTAAACATGAGAATATCACAATATGCTGTGTGTGGCAGAAATGTCGACTGTAGTAATATAAGGATAGTAAATTATTATCAAAGCACATACAATTTTTAACGGTGTCATATTCTTTGAAGTTTTAATAATAATAACAATAATTTTTTTAACTATGGTATACTCCACACTGTCCATGAGAGAAACAATCACCGTTGTATTGAGAAAGTGTAATTTGAAACTGAAAAGCAGTACAAGCACACACGTGGAATTCAGCATACCCGGCATGGATGGTGTCACAGACTGAACGATCCAACAATGTCCATGATGACCAGGTCTTCCAAACCACACACTGGAGAAGTACAACATCACACCAGCCTAGTGATGACAAAACCACAAAGTTGTTGTTTCTGAATTTTTATAGTAGGAGCTAGAGGTCAAAGAGCATGCCAGGGATTGTCCGTTTTATGCCCTGACCTAACCTTCAGAAAACAAGGCTATAGATTTCATGTGGGAAAAATAATAGTAAATTATAAATGTGACCTCTGCCTTAAAGTGGAAGGTTATTAGCTCATGAAGATTAACTGCATCATTGAAGGAGTGTAATATTTAGATGAATAATTAATGTAATCATTTTAAAATTGATAACTAATGAACACTACAGTATAGCTGCTGAATACACGAAGATGTGATGAGACTTAATAAATATCAAAATAACTTTAACTTAGTAGAAGAAATTCTAACTACAAAACAAAGCACACTATGATGAAAAGACATGTAACAAGAATGATTAAAGAAAGTGAAAAATTTATAAGAAATTGATAAAAATCTAGGGAATAATTCTGTAATAAAAGAGTTGGTTAAGACTTTATATAACTACAGTCTGAATTTCCTTAGCTAGAGTTGACAGTTCCATATCTTCTAATAGTTCAATTAGACCCTCCCACGTAGAAGGATAGGAGGTAGCTTCTTCTTCATTGCTCAACCATACGTGGAAAACTTCATGACAACGATCTCTTACTCTAGAATAGTCCATTTCTATTCTTTGAGTGTGAGCAGGAGTGAGTCCCAATAGAGAACTGGCATCTCTCCATTTAGGACTGACTTCATCTATAATGCGCAGCTTTTGTTTCTTTCCTTCAGCATCCATCCACTTTAGAAGAATGAGGTTTTTCATAATTAGAGGATAAACTAAAAGTTTAAATGTAACACGAAGTACGTAATTTTTTTGTAAAATGTCTTGCTAGCTGATATAATTTGATGTATCCACATCCAGCAAGATGACAGAGTGAAACAATATTACTTATTATGTGTTGTTTATGGACACTTCACATTGAGTGCACAAGTAATAGCAATAATACAGTTTGTTGTGGTTTATTGTAAAATTAACCACAACAAATTTCTGTCAATCTATATAACTTGTAACAACATTTTAGCAACCAATCATGATAGAATTTACATCAAAGCATGTGTTGTCTAGTCAATTCACTGTTACATTTTTACTTCCTGTATAATAATATGTTGGTAGGTTATTAGGCTGATGTGAAAGTTGTGGTGTATGTATTTGTCCTATAACAATCAAGAGAGCAAGTGGTCAACATAAACATTACTTAATTGTGTCACTAATTTATACTTTATAATTAGAGAATACTTAAGTAATACTTAAGTAATATATGTAAGGTTTTAAAGTTTTTGCCATTAAACACCAAAATATGAGCATTATACTTCTATATGCGTACCCGTACGTATACTATTTCCATCTCTGAATTATTTAAAATCCTGCTGAGAATAAAGATATTTTTGAATTATCTTGATCGCTAAATACTTGCTGAGATGCAGCATTGTTCTCTACACAATCATGTTGACATTATAATTCAATTTCAGTACCCGTACATATGCTATTTAAATCTCTGTATTATTAAAAATCCTGCTAAGAATAAAGAAATGTTTGAATTACCTTGTTTTCTTAAAACTTGCTGAGATGCAGCATTGTTCTCTATACAATCATGTTGCTCCACTTTGAGTGCTACTAAACAATATGAAAAATAAATACATTAATGTTCATCTAAGCATATTTAAGCCCATAAGTTTTTATAATAAACCTAATTACAGTCACAATATTTTGATTCCAAATATTGAAGCAATTGTACTTGCCAAATTAAAGTGAGATGAGGTATATAATCAAATATAAAATTAATATAAAATAATCTCATGTATTCGTACTGGCTGTTTGAAGAAACATGTCAGGAAAGTTGTTGTTTATTCTCATCATGTTGCTTCACTCTAATGTGATAGCTTTAAGAAGATAGCTATTATAATAAGTAATTGATTTTCTAACTCATTGTGACAGTATCTCTATGGCTATGATGTAAGCATTGAGGTAGCTTTCAAAGTCCAATTTTTGTCTTACTTTAATTATAGTGACAGTGATGTCAATTGGTCTAAATTAACAGCAATCTCGGCATGTAAAATGAGGAATATAGTAAATCAGATGGTACAGAAGATATTATGATGCCTACAGAAGGCATTCAACAACAAAATAAGAGTTGGTTTGTGATAGAATCCAGGTGTTTAACGACAACTTTACAAAATGAAGTGGTTTTGAAGATCTGCTTGAAGATGAAGAAGCTATAGTAGATTCAGAATTAGAATAAGAAAGTTTATTTTCAGATGTGGAAAGTTGTTCACTGAAGATATTTCAAGGTTGCTATTTCATGCTGTACTGCTGCAAGCTCATTACCCTAGTAGTTAAAGCAACTGGCCAAACACAACTGAGTAAGCTCAGCTGCAAAAATATCTGTAGCTTTATTTTCACTTGACAAATGCTCTTGAAAATAAATTAGCTTGCCAGTGAAATATTTCGCCATATCACGCTCTGACTCATGTAATAAGTACTATTTATTAGGTACTGAACAGAGCCTGATAACTGTTGCCACATAGAAAATGCATTAAAGTAAACAGGATGTGGCTTAGGGCAATATTTTTCCATATCACCTGTGTTCATAGTTATTACGTTGGGTTATTACGTCCCCCTAGGTTATAGAATTGTTACCAAGGTATTCGCGCATGAGCAGTACCTAATAAATTTATTATCCATTGGGTACCCGAGAATATCACTCGTCTGATTGGCGGTATTTACGCTCGTGCCTGCGGCACTCGCGTGAATACTAAGCCAACAGACTCGTGATATTCTCCTGTATCAAATGAATAATATATATTTATTTTCCAGACAATTCAGCAATATGATTCAATATAAATTATAAAGCTTTTCAATGGAAAAACGAGGTTGCAACACATTAATAAATTAAAACTAAAAAGTATACTTATACTATCATCAATCATTAATTCAATCATTCATGTAACTGATTTTATCTGGACTTGCGATGATAATTTATATTATTGAATCCATAAACAGTGAATATCAACAAGTTCACAGTTATTACCAATATTAATTCACTTTAGGCTGAGCTGAATACATATTTAAATACACTATTCACACTTACACTTAAGTGAACAATTAAATCACAGATCAGAACAACTTTAATTATATAAATGTTAAGAAATGTTAGAATCACCTTGATCACTTGAACATTGCTGCATTGCATCATTGGTTTCAACACTATCCTGTAGCTCCCCTTCAAATTCTGTAAATTAATATGCAGAATTAATGAAAGTGTTTGATTGTATCATCTAAGTGCAGTTTAGACATACATGAGTGTCAAACATATCACCAAGTGAATTTCACAATATCGGATAGACAAAATTGAAAATATGTTTTTTTTCTATTTTAGAAGTAAAATTTGCAAAATTTTTAATTACAATATATATCATGAAAAAAAGTATATTGATGATGTTAATATTATTTAGTAAAGTATATTAAATGCATGTGAGTCTATCATTATCACAGCACTACTGTTATTATAAAATACAATGCCAGCTCTTTCAGCTTCAACATGAATACCTTTATGAGGTGTTCCAGTAGTCAATATGTTGACATATTGCTCCTATAGTATAATATTAATATAAAATATAGATAAATATTTGTTCACTGAGTTGATATGACTATAATTATCATACCTTATTAAACCAAATTGTCTGTCTTGAATCTGTAAGTGGAATTATTTTTGTAATATTTGGGTCCTCTAGGCACTTCATTTTATGAGAAGTTTCATCTTCAAGTACACTGTTAAAAATGAAGCGTTATAATAACACTTTTGAAGTGTAAATCAAGAGTGTAAAACCTTGCAGTGTTATAGTAACACTGAGGCCAGTGTTAATTCTAAGTGTAAACACTGCAGCATTCCAGTAACACTGAAATAAGTATAATTGTGAAAATTGGTGTATATGACCACATTTTTTGTTTCTTTAGCATTTATTTACCTGATAACATTCAAGCCATTATCAATATACTGATACATTCATAGAAGTTTATAAACAAGCAGTAAGGGAACTTAGCTGCAATAGCTATCTATCTAAATTCTACAATTGACAGTAACTTTGTTGGCTACTTATTTGTATATAGCTAAGCTAGGGCAGGAAATAGAAGAAATCTAGCCATTGCTCCACGCAATGTCTAATTTAATGCATTATTTAAATCCCCGCAGAAGACCGTCTTGCTGTATAAACTTTGGCAAAGAAATTCTGAGAATTTGTTTACTATTCGATCGAGTGCTTACTGAATGCGCGGTATGGTTTTTATTGCGATGCGCACAAGCACCCGCTTTTTACCGGAGAGCGTTTATTAGAATATTCCAGGCCCTCCTTATCCTCCTGCGGAAGAGTTTTATGGATATGGTGTTTTTAAGTGCAGATCGTGCCTTGGATCTTTCGGAGAAATGGTAAGTTTAAATATGTATTTATTATTGGAAACAATAGAGTGTTTTGGCTAATGTAAGTGACGCATTTGAATAGAGTTAGCCGTTTAAGTTGAGTTTGAGCACGGAAGAGGTAATTTCTTCTTTATGATTAATGAATTTAGCAGGTAGCTAGTTCAGTACTTTTTCCGACTATATCTGAGAGTTATCTCAAAAATTATTTACTGCACTCTTTTTATTTATTTTTTTTCATATGTAATTTTAGGCTACAAAAAAGTGCTGCTGTGAAAATCTAGAGATGCTTTTGGAGACTAACAAAGTAAGAATATACAGGTTAACACAAAATTATTACAGTTGTTAGTTCAGCAGTTGATTATAAACCATTCATTTACCCTTAGTTTGCTCTTTTTTCTTCTTTCCCCAAATATTTCCCCCAAATTAAACATGCCACAAGATTAGTTCCTGTTATAGTTTGTGTTCTCATGCTGTCCAGACTATTCAAAAGCATTATCATGCTATGTAGAGTGATAATAGTAAAAAATGTATTTGTAGACAAACACATTTGTTTTGCTTCTTTTTCTATTTTTGTGTGTTTAGAATAGCGTGTTTAGTTGTGTTATGTTTGTGTATATGTGACCGTCTATGGGAAAATCGGGCACTAAGGCGTGGCAGCAATGATTCCGTATTCTACCGCACTCTCCGCATACTATAGGTTTTTACCGCGCGCATTGTGTAGAAACATCAACAAGGAGTTATTCTCTCAACAACACTGCTGGTGGAAAAAAGGTTAGCGAGCTTGTCTTTCTTGTTCTAAGAGGATAGTTAGTATCTTGCTATGCTGAAGACTGGGTGGTGATTTTTTAGCTAGCTAGTTTCCTATTCTCGTTGTAGTTGTAGGTAGCCCTTATAATACTTGTTCTTTTTTTTTTTTTCCCTCTCATTCATTTTAGCTTTGATGATGCTAGTGCTGCAATATGCTATGACAACTGGGGATCTGGTGTTCCTGAAATGTGAAGAAAGGTAATTGTTAACTAGTTAGATTGTCTACTTTTTGTTGCTGTAGTTGCTAGTAACCTTTTTTTTTTCTTTCCATTTCCTAGATTTCATGGTGCTTGGGCTGCTGCTATCTGTACTGAGGTTCTGGTGTTCTTGATTGAAGAAGAGAATAATGGTAAGTCTCTAGGCATGCACTACTGTTATCATTGTACATACACGTACTAATACTAACACTGCATTCACGAAGTAGTACTGCACACGAAATGCTAACACTGTGCACACATACATAGTATTAACACTGTGCACGCACGTAGTACTATTACTGTGCACGCACATAGTGCTAGCACTGTGCACATACATAGTACTAACACTGTGCATGCACGTATTACTGTGCACGCATATAGTGCTAACACTGTGCACGCACGTAGTACTATTACTGTGCACATACATAGTACTAACACTGTGCATGCACGTAGTACTATTTCTGTGCATGCACATAGTGATAGCACCGTGTACGCACGTAGTACTATTACTGTGCACGCACCTAGTGCTAGCACTGTGCACACACATAGTACTAACACTGTGCACGCACATAGTGCTAACACTGCATGCACGTATTACTGTGCACGCACATAGTACTAACACTGTGCATGCACGTAGTACTATTTCTGTGCACGCACATAGTGCTAGCACTGTGCACGCACGTAGTACTAACACTGTGCACGCACGTAGTACTATTACTGTGCACGCACATAGTGCTAGCACTGTGCACACACATAGTACTAACACTGCATGCACGTATTACTGTGCACGCACGTAGTACTAACACTGTGCACGCACATAGTGCTAACACTGTGCATGCACGTATTACTGTGCACGCACATAGTACTAACACTGTGCATGCACGTAGTACTAACACTGTGCACGCACATAGTACTAACACTGTGCACGCACATAGTACTATTACTGTGCACACACATAGTACTAACACTGTGCATGCACGTATTACTGTGCACGCATATAGTACTAACACTGTGCACGCACATAGTGCTAGCACTGTGCACGCACATAGTACTAACACTGTGCACGCACGTAGTACTATTTCTGTGCACGCACATAGTGCTAGCACTGTGCACGCACGTAGTACTATTACTGTGCGCGCACGTAGTACTATTTCTGTGCACGCACATAGTACTAACACTGTGCATGCACGTAGTACTATTTCTGTGCACGCACATAGTGCTAGCACTGCACGCACATAGTACTAACACTGTGCACACACGTAGTACTATTACTGTGCACGCACATAATGCTAGCACTGCACACACATAGTACTAACACTGTGCATGCACGTATTACTGTGCACGCATATAGTACTAACACTTTGCACGCACATAGTGATAACACTGTGCATGCACATATTACTGTGCACGCACATAGTACTAACACTGTGCATGCACGTAGTACTATTTCTGTGCACGCACATAGTGCTAGCACTGTGCATGCACGTAGTACTATTTCTGTGCACGCACATAGTGCTAGCACTGTGCATGCACGTAGTACTATTTCTGTGCACGCACATAGTGCTAGCACTGTGCACGAACGTAGTACTATTACTGTGCACACACATAGTACTAACACTGTGCACGCACATAGTACTAACACTGTGCACGCACATAGTACTAACACTGTGCACGCACATAGTGCTAATACTGTGCATGCACGTAGTACTATTACTGTGCACGCACATAGTGCTAGCACTGTGCACATACATAGTACTAACACTGCATGCACGTATTACTGTGCACGCACATAGTATAACTAACACTGTGCATGCACGTAGTGCTAACACTGTGCACGCACATAGTGCTAGCACTGTGCATGCACGTAGTACTATTTCTGTGCACGCACGTAGTACTATTACTGTGCACACACACAGTACTAACACTGTGCACGCACATAGTGCTAACACTGTGCACGCACATAGTGCTAATACTGTGCATGCACGTAGTACTATTACTGTGCACACACATAGTGCTAGCACTGTGCACGCACATTGTACTAACACTGTGCACGCACATAGTACTAACACTGTGCACGCACATAGTACTAACACTGTGCACGCATGTAGTACTAACACTGTGCACGCACATAGTGCTAACACTGTGCATGCACATAGTACTATTACTGTGCACGCACATAGTGCTAACACTGCACGTAGTACTATTACTGTGCACGCACATAGTGCTAACACTGCACGCACAGTGCTATTACTGTGCACACACATAGTGCTAACACCAAACACTGTGCACACACTAGTACTATTACGGTGCATGCACATAGTGCTAACACCAAACACTGTGCACGCACATAGTGCTAACACCATGCATGCACATAGTGATTACACTGTACTAGAGTCATTCTTATTAGTGTTATCAAGTACTAGAGTCATCCTTATTAGTGTTATCACGTACTAGATTTATTCGTATTAGTGTCAGCACATGCTAGTGTCTGTCAGTTGTAGTATGTTCGATTAAGTTAGTTATTGCTAGTTTGATTGTAGTAGCTTTTGTTGTAAGGAAATTACGATACCCGATGAAATAATTTACTAATCAGGTGATCTTTGGAGGTACGGGCGAAGTCCTTGAGGCCAAATTATTTCTTCACTGGTGGGCGTGTCACATGATGTCACTTCCAGTTTCACTTCCTGTCGTTAAATTTTGTCCTTCGAGGCTATCTGAGTGGTTCTGAGGTGGGCTTGTGGTTTTTCATTGGTGTGTACACGTACTAGAGTCATTCTTTTTAGTGCCCACATGTACTAGAGTTATTCTTTTTAGTGCTCGCATGTACTAGAGTCATTCTTATTAGTGCCCACATGCACTAGAGTCATTTTTATTGGTGTTTGCACTAATGGTTTTATTTATCTTGGTAATGTCTGTTTTTACTATTGTCCACTAGAGTATTTTTTTTTTGTGGTTTTAGCTGAGTTGGGATAATTATATTGCGTATTCAATGTAATTAGATAGATTTTGATAACACTGGACATAAGAACAAAGTAAAGGTGTGTATTACTTGTATAGATGATACATAATTTAAAAGAGATGACTAAAAATAAAAAAATAATAATTAATAATTGATGTCTGTACTTCTAATTCTTTTAGAAGGGCGGACGAAACTGGTGATGGTGAAGGAATTGGTGATGGTGAAGGAGTTGGTGACTGTGACGGGCTAAAAACTGGTCTAACTGCTCAGTTGAGGTAAGTCGTTTCGTCCTTGCTGGTGATGGCTTTCTTGACCTCTTCCTTTCCTTAACACAGATGATGCTGTTCCGTCGGCAGGCAATGGACACAGTATCGGAAGGGGAAAGAAAAGTGGGGTCGGAATGGGGTGGTGACAAGAAAACAGATGAGTGGTCAGGATGCAATGATGAACTCGATGTCTGGTACAGAGCAGTCCAAAGAATCCAGAGGATCATAGAGGTCATCTTCGTCTTCAAACAGTGGAGTAGCAGAGCTTGACTCTGCTGATGAGACATCCCTAGAAGCTTTATAAGAAGTTGTTTTGTTTTGTTTTTTTATCAAAAAAAATTTTAAATTTAAATTTATTACCTTCATAATAGTTGGTAAAATGGCCATCAAATTCTTCATCACCTAAAAAAAAAGGGAAAAAAAGATGATGAACTGATGAGGGTTATAGTTAACTGTAATAAGTGACTTACAGTCAGAAAGCGGGTCCTCACTTCCTGGAGCCATGGCTTCAGCGTCAGCTCCACCCATCATGTCCAGACCATCACGGTGGCTGAGGTTTAATGCTCTAGCAAGATTCTTGGCTTCACTCATGATAGCCACTGTACTTACTACTACACAGAGAGCTGTATTTTGACGGCGGCATTTACAGCGGATTGGGCCACTTGCCGCGTTGTGCCCGATTTTCCCGTAGAGGGTCACATATTTTGGATAGTGTGTTTAGTTGCATTTATGAGCGTGTTTAGAATTGAGTGTTTAGCTGAGTGGGTGTGTGTTTAGAATATGTGTTTACTAGCATTTATGAATGTGTTTGTATATTGCTTATTGATTTATGTTATATTTTTATGTGTCAATGCAGGTACATTTATCTTGAACATGATGGATCATAAATGGAGTGCATATCATGATATTTCATCTACTCATGTTGAAAGGACAGCTTTAAAACTGTTTAGCTACTTTATTCAATCTATTTTTATATATTCATTGTCAATCATTTATTTATCTAAAAAATTTGAGGTTATGTGAATGAGGTGTGGTCATTATTTATTAGCAGTGCCATTGAAACATGTTACTTAGTGTTGTAATAAGCTTGCAGAAGGTGTTAATACAACTCTGCTAAAGATGTTGTCCAAACACCTCTCAGAGTGTTATATTATAACCCTCTGTGCAGTGTTCAGGAAACATGGGTGGGGCATAAATTCCTCCCTCTCCTGGGAACGCTCCTTGCAGTGTTACTGGAACACTTCATTTTTAACAGTGTATACATAAATGGAGCGGAGGTTTGTTCAATACAGAATAACATAAATGAAGTGTACATTCGAATCCATATTGAAGTCTTGCATTGAGGTACTTGAGATTACGATTGACTTCTGTTAACATAGAAGTGATAGTATTTCTAATGTGTGCACAGACTACAGAAGTGGGTGTTGTTGGATGAGATTCTCTGTAGAGTACCACTTTAATATATGTGGCATAGCTAATGATAGTAACTGTGTCCAAGTCCTTTCCTACTAGAAATTCAATCTTGTTGCGACAAGGACTGTCTTCCTTGAAAGTCCAATTTAGTTGTATGTTTGAAACCAGGCCTGTAATAAGAGAAGAGAAGACTCCTAAAGGTAGATAGCCACACTCGTATCGATACATGAGAGGAGCCACATCTGCAGTAGTAGGAACATTTTGGAGCTCATCTTTTGTAGCACTTCTTAGAATACTGGGCATGAAGTAAGTAATTTCTTTTCTTTTTCTTGTTACTGGAAGAGGAGCTAAGATATTGTGATGTTCAAAAAGTGTGATTAGCATTTCCACAGAAATATAAACCTTAACATCTTCTTTAGTAGCTTTCAGTAGATCTGACATTGTAAACTGAGCTTTGTTCTTAAACATTGCTGCTGCTCGATGTCCAGCTTTATCGAAAATAAATGTCTTCTTTACTAGTTGTGTTGCAGCATCAAAGATTACCTGAACAACAATTTGTTTAATAATTCATTTCTATGCAAGATAACAAAACCTACTTAAATAAATTAAATTTGACAATATTATTGTATACGATGTAGCTATGTTTTGAATTAAGAGATTTGAATTACAAATAAATTAAGTCATGAATCACATAAGTTACTGCTTCTCATTAAATAATTGGTAATTTTTTGGGTAAATTGGCAATAATTGAAAAATTATTATCAATCGAGTGGAGCAAGTGAGCTATTAGAGTAAAATCGGATGTTCGATATATATCTTATGCCCCTAAAATGCATGTGCTGGTTCCTTTTTCTCCTAAAAAAGCTACTTTTAAGGCTTGACGCAAGTTTCTTCTGATACTACAGCATGAAGTCTTACTTTAAACTTGGCTCCAAATTGCGAGATAATTCCTGCAAAACAGTTGTTCAAGTCTCAATCGCTTGCTGCAACTGGCTACAATGGCATTGAAACTCTTTACCAGATGAAATTTCAAAAACCTCATTATTATTGGGGGCTGCTTAGCTAAGTGCCGCATGTTGATTTTTAAGAGCCACTGGAAACCAGAATAGCTTACTATAGAAGCTACCACTACTCGGATAAGCTGAGGTAAGTACCTACTTCCATATTTTTTTGCTAAAATTACATAAATAACTAGGGCCTTTTTGTAGCTCAGAGCTTGTTCAAAATTTACTGTTCAATCTTATGGTCGGAATGGTATAAATTTGATACTACATAAGTTACAATTACTAAGGTAATAGAGTAATGCTATATTTGTTTGTGGTTGACTGCTAAAGCACTGTTTTGCATGAACTAAGCTAAAATAACATAATTGTAGTTTTGTTACCTAACATGGCAACCTTGCTTGGTATTTGTGCTCAAGTACACCACTAGTATATGATTGTATGTATGCCCTGTATACTATGGCTATAAGTAAGTTCCCACTATAATAGACCATTTTACAACAATTACAAATACAAAATACATTTTAGGTACACCATTTCGATACAAATGATACAGTGATATGCAGTTTCATTTCGTATATTGTGACCGTCTACAGGAAAACCGGGCACAACTCGGCACCCTTCGAAAAATCTTTTTTTGCACTTACAGAGTTGTCGGCATCCAGATATTGAGCTCTCCAAGTTTTATCATCTTAGCTTAAGTCGTTCCCACTATAATAGACCTAACCGTTCCCTTCCGTCGGCTTGAAACAATACATTTTTAAGAAATCCCACAATAATAGACCTAACCGTTCCCTTCCGCCGGCTTGAAACAATACATTTTTAAGAAATCGATCTTAGCTTAAGTCGTTCCCACTATAATAGACCTAACCGTTCCCTTCCGTCAGCTTGAAACAATACATTTTTTAGAAATCGATCGATATTTACGCACGCCGCGTTGTACCCGCTGTAGACGGTCACTATTATAGAACGTATTATAGTCGAGATACTTTAAACCAAGTGATTTTGAATTAACAATTAAATCAATACATAGACTCTGCAACATATTGCGAACATTTAGTACTCTACACATCTATTACATAAATATCAAAAGCAAAGTAATGAAGGTAAGTATTGCTAACCTTGACATCACAAATGACTATGTTTTCAAATTCTTTCACATCTGGATAATACAGGAGCGTGCCAACACGATAATGAAGAAACCAAAGGACATTGGTTAGGTCTGATGAACCAATATTTAAACTTTCTGCAATCTCACTGCATTCTTCAAGTGTCATTGTGCGCTTTCCTTTTGATCGCAGAACAATGCTGAACATCAACCAGGAGCAAGGAATGTGAACTTTACCTAGATTCTTCTTAATGCAATTCTCAAAGGTTTGTCTTGCTTTGTTGATTTCCTCTACAGTTCCTTTCTTGTTGTCCAGTGCTAATGTCAGGAATTCTTCTGAGGCATACTCGACAATGTCTTGGTAGTAAAATTCCGTCTGCTCAATTTTCTTTCTAAGAATTTGATCCCTTTCTCTAAACTGTGACAGAGACACCTTGTCTCTAAATGTTCCTACAAACATAGCTTTAGTAGCTATGTTGGTTTTGTCCAAGGCCGTATTTGAGTTTTGATTTGAAGTCAATTTGTCACTCGTATTCTTCATGCCTGCTATGCTAGCCAGAGTTTGAAAGGTAACTTCTTCTAGAGTTACTACAGAGTCTTCTTTCTCGGTAGAAACTCCATCTTCATTGGTGAAATACATTTTAAACACACAGTCCCAGGAATCAGTGAGTCGACTGAAAATAAGATGTAAAGAAGCCCCCATTAGAAAGCGAGACATGAGGTCTAGAAATTCAGTTTGGCCTCCATGATCAGTTGTTATCAAGTATATAGTGTCTTTCAGTAAATACTTTACTTTCTCTTCATTGTGTTCTGCTGCAGCTTCAATATAAGCACGATAAATTTCAGCTACATTGATGCCATGTGATTCTTTTAACTTGTCCTCATCGTCAGAAGTTGCTAACGTTTCAGTCGGTGTTCTTATGTCTTCTACAGCTGTATTTGAAGACACTTCCTTAGCATCATTTGAAGATTGTGCATCTATAACTTCTTCAGTTGCTGATACATCTAGTTTGATTTGGGATTTTGGTTTGGTATCTGCATAAAAATGATCAATCATATTCAATTAGCATTCCTTTCAATTTAAAGACAATAAGTGTTGTGTATTTGTAACAGTAAATTCTGATGAATTAGTCGGCATTCATTGACTTAGTTCACTTATGTTTAATTACTATTACCTGTTATTATATAAAGTTATATCATTTCAGAATTTTAACACATTATTATATCACTTAAGGTTTATCATCCATATACTATGAATGATAAACCTTAGGTGTAAATATTAAAGCCTGCAGCTTCATTAAAGTTTTGTACAATTACTACTTACTTTCTACAGCTTCTTGTATAACATCATTAAGAATTGAAGTTTCACCTACAATGTCCTTCTTGGTCCATTGCCCCTGCTGTGCAAATCCAAATGATTTGCTGATACTCTGAATGAATAGCTGCCTTCTCTCAGCTACTCCAGTGCTTGGCTCATTAATTTTCATGTTAGATTGATCAATGTTTATAAAATCTCCAAGTAGTCGATGTAGAGTTGAACTTTTACCAGATCTTGGAAGACCAACAAAGTTCATTCGTCCTACACATAAGTCTACACATATCTGTTTTTGTATGGCTTCTTGGCAGGTTTTCTCAATTTCTTTATCTAGGTGTTAAATCAATACAATAAGGACATTGAATATGTATTTGCTACAGGTAAAATGTAAAGGTTACAGATGTGTTTTGTGTAATAATTGGATTATTTATTGGCTTATATCTGTCAGACTTCACAGAATATTAAAAAAAAACAAGTTCACTTACATTGGTTTTGTTCTAGTGAAAAGATTTAATTTTAAATTTTGACTATTTAAACTGAGAATAAGTTGTTTTGTTTTAAGTAACTCTAAATTCAAACAAATAACATATCTACTGAGTAAATTTAAATTGAACATCACTATTTATTCTATTGAGCGATGTTCATTTATTTAATTTTGAAATTATTATTTTGAAAAAAAAATGTCATTGCTACTTTTAATAACTTCTTAATAATTAATATTTATTTGTTTAGTAGCATTAAATTAGATATAAAAAATCACAATATGTTTTGGCTTGTAAGCCTTCTTCAGTTGTGAGTTATGACAATTTAAAATAAAATAAACAATGAAATTGTCGACAAGAAAATGTACGTAGCCGTGTGTCAACATGGATGCTAAAGTACTAATAGGAATGCAGTCCAGGTAGAGTTGAGTTGGAAACCTTCATTTAGATACTATGTAGTGTTGTTGATTTGTATTGTTAAAGCTTGTGTTAGCTTCTTGTGGAAGTAATTTGGGAATGTTTTCACAACTCTCGATTCACTCCAGTATACTCTATGTGACTTTTCCAAGCATGTACGAAGATGCCATTTTCACTATCTATTTTCTTTAAGATCACACTGATGTTCCTGCAATCTTCTTTCAAAATTCCTGCCAGTTTCACACATATGCACTCAAATGCAGTCCATGCATGGTTTCACCATTGGTGTTGTATGTTATACGTGTACAAGAAATTGTCTTAGAGTAATTCAAGTTTGAATGTTTACTTTGATGTTCTTATGGAGAAAAATTTGCTCAATTTTCTCACTAATGAATATGATGTAGAGTAACATGAAGGCTGTTGATTAATTATTAACAGATAAACAAATAGACAAACTAACAACATACTGAAAAAATGAAGACATGTATGCTAAAAATTCTCTCATACATTAACAAACAAGATTTCAATACAATGCATTCACTTATGTTAACACATTGCAGCTAATTAAATAATACTGTGGCTTCTTCTACACCTTTTGCAATTTTGTATAATTTTCAATGTTATTATAATGATTTGTGTTTTATTTTTTCATACACTATATTTAAGATATAATTATGTTCTAAGAGTATTACAAGAGAAAGTCCCAAAACAGTGAATATATAATACTAAAATGTATATTGTATTGTAAATAAACCCCAGCATTTGTATTTATGATAACTTCATTGAAAATTTCATAAAGGAAAAAAGATTAAATACATTATTGTTTTAAACAATCAATTAATGCATGAAAATGCAATGGTTATTATTATACCTCTAGCTATGCTATTGTTATGTTAATAGTACGGCGCGTAAGTTGCCCATTCAAAAATGTATGGGAAAAATCGCTGTTCAATTGAAATCGCACGGGGAAAGTTAAATAGCGCGTAACTAGTTTAAATACCTCGGTAACTAAGTGGAAACTAAGTGAAATACCTCGGTAGCTAAGTGAAATAGTACAGGTAAGTGCGCACACGTGCAGTGTTAACTTTGGAAACGTACAGTTCAAGTAGTTTTTAGTTGGAGACAATGTCCTTCTTTACTACAGAACCTCTACCCGTATTAGACAGAATGTTTTACAACAGATTAGGAGGAGCCCACATTGAAAAAAAAGTTCCAGCGGAAGCAAATCCCTAAATAAGGAGAAAGTGAGTGAACGATATAATATAGCTACAATTGCAAACAACTTTTTAAAAGTTGGCCTACTATTAACGAGTTATAACACGAGTAAGCTGTGCTATTAGGGATCAATAGCACTTGTGAAGCAATGGAAATAGCATTCGGCCTCGCCTCGTACTATTTCAATCACGTTACTTGTGCTATTAATCCTAAATAGCACGGTTACCCGTGCTATTACTCATACATATTGTGTACTAACTTCAAAATAGTCTATTTCTGAACACAATCTTCTGATAAAATCTTGACTACATGTCTTGTGCATAAGTTTAACGATGTATTATGTAAACAAATATTAAAAAAAGGACGATCAAACCGATATCTTTCAGAAAGCACAAGGATGTTGAGTACTCAATGCCAGTAACTTATTTCATAAACTGGATCTAATCAATGCACATATTACAAACTGTCACCAATCTACTATCTTACTTTTTAGTAAATTTTTTTCTATAAGTCTATCTTTGTTTCTCATCTCTGAAGAATGAATGATTTCTAATACTTTCCATATTGTAGAAGGTGAAGTGAAAGAAGAAATTTGTACATTCTCTATAATTTCAAGAAAATCATATATAATTTGTAGTTACTAATTTATTTAAACATGAGAATATTACAATATATTGGGTGTGGTAGAAATGTCGACTGTAACTACCAATACAGGATAGAGAGCACAGCTAAACTATCACCAAATATTGCAAAACCTCCATTTAAAAAGGAATATGTACAAGAACACAAAGCAAGAACATTATTATAGATGCAAAGGCCAGGATAGGAAATGAAGATTTGGTTAGAACAAAGGAAGAATGGATTATATGCAAGTGTCAGTTGTTCAATTCCCAAACTTTTTGTATTCTGTATTGTTAACACTTGAAAGAGATAGAATACATGTAATGAGTAAATACAATATGTGACAGGCCAAATTAATAAATTTTCATTTTTATAGCTTAAAATAATCTGCTGAAGAAAATGTAATTAGTATTTTTATAGTTGGACATGTCCCGTGGACTAAAATGAAGCAACAAAAACTGTCTGGGACCATGTAATTAAAATATTTAATAGTTAGACGTGTCCAGACAATTAGAGAGAAACTGCCGGGGACCATGTAATCAGCATATTTAAGTGTTGGACGTGTTTAGTGGACTAAAATGAAATAAGAGAAACTGCCGGAGACCATGTAATTTGTATATTTATTTTAGTTGGACGTGTTTACACTGCCTGAAAAGTGTCCATTGACAACCAAAACAAAATGGAAAATTGGCATATAATGTGTTGACAACTAGTTTGTTAACCTCTACAACATTGTTAACTCTAATTACCAAGACAGTTTACGGATTATGTTATAGTTGTAAATGGACTCTTTCTACCCTGTGTTAGTGGCCTGAAATGAAACGAGAGAAACTGCATATTTTGTAGTTGTATGTGTTTAGTTCACTATAATAATGACATAATTAACTGAATACAATTATTAATATAACAAAATATAGCCCATATAAAACACATTAATTTTATAATTTATATAATTTTGATGTTTATAAAACTTACTCAGTCTTACTATTGTAGTGTCTGATAGATACTGATCATGTTGATGACGCCCTCCAAATATTACTACTTCAGTGAACTCAGATGAAATGACAAAAGCAGCAGCACAGTGATCTCGTCTAGGCTGTGACAAGATGGTGATCTAAAGTACAAAATATTGAACAATAAATTCGACACTCAATTTTTACCATTATGATTTCTAGAATATAAATATAATATATACAATTCAAACTTTATTTGCATGAATATTCAGATCAATAATTTATTTCAAAATACATTTTAACTTTGATATAATTATCTGAGATGGCAAATAGTTTTTTAGTTTCTCTGTATGCATGAGAATATTACACAATAATGTTTGTATTCAATGGGTCAAAAAATTTCATACCGCTTTCAATGATTCAGTCGTTCTCGGCTGAATAATTATAATTGAACCCTGAAGATGACTTCGGCAAGAAGTCGAAATGTTGGGTTGAGTTTTAATTAACAATATTATGTTAGAATGTTAGAATGAAACATTTTTTTTATTTTCATACCTCTAATAATGGCTTATTTGTTGATACACAATAAAACTCTGCAAATGTACTTTCATAATGTTGCTGGTAATTTGTGAGTTGTTTATGGTGATAGCATAATTTATTAAGTAGCACTTGTATTGCAATAGCTGCAATGGCTTCATTTATTTTGTTATTTCATAAATTATTAATAAATTCCACAATTAACATAAATCTAAATATGAAAACTATCTGGTCTGAAAATGTCTTGATAAAACTGAAAATATAATTATGCCAAAAGCTGTTGCTATAGTCTTAATATGATGCATCTAGGTATCTTATGATGTATTAATAATAAAAATTTTCTAAATATTGAAATCATCTAATTAAACTTTATTGTAATGAGTGATCACTTTAGATTTGGGCATATCTGTAAATGCCTTATGGTCTTTGAAACTGTGCCTAGGTTAAAGATCTGGTGCTCTGAGCTATACAACTAGTGTTAATATGTGTGAACTATCTAGCATGAATATTTTGTGTGTAAGTGCAAATTTTAGCAACGAGTCACTAGTTGTCTCTTGCACTCTTTAGTTATAGTCATAGGATCCAATTCTCCCTGATTTAAATTATTGTTTTCCCAGAATTTTCCTTGTTTTGTCCGTGAACAATGTCAGCTAGATGATATTAGATCGTTGTGGAGATTTAGCTATTTCATTTTAGAATAATATTCACCTATATTATATTACACGTCAATATATAAATCATATAAAACTAAGCCTCACTCATTCCTTTGCAATAATGAGGTATAATGAAAGAGACAATACAATTGGTAAAGTGTAGAAATGTTCGTAGCAAAAAAAAAAGAAGAAAGAACAAGAATATTTGCAATTATGATCGCATTTTTACATTAATCAATTTATTAACTCTATGAAAGGTTCAGATTCTGAAGCTATCTAAAAAATAAGAGTCTATGAATACTTGAAGGTGTCATGAGGAAAGTTTAATATCTATGTAGAAGGATTCAACTTTTTTGATTAAGTTTTTATGATTTACAGCACATAATATTACTTTAAATGATGAGTAAACAAGTGCATTGTAAAGAATTAAGGTTAATAGAATTACTTTATATACATAATTTATATATATTTGAAATTTGATTAATATTATACCATGATAGTGTAAAATATCAATCTTTCTCACATGATATTTATTGAAGGTATTTGACTGCCTCATATGGATGAATAACAAATATCGTAAATATATTGATCAATAATTTTATTAATAATTGATTAAAACTAGTGAACATACTTAATGTAAATAATTGAACTATACAGAATTCTGCAGTGTTTGATAGTTATCACAAGTCAATAATTGTATTATGTATTTGACTGATTATAATATTTCTGTTATGTCTACATAATAGAATAATATTATTTTAATATGTAAAGTAATAAGATCCTAATCATTACATATTTGAAACCCTGTAACATATTTACATCATTATTAATATATTAAAAAGTTGATTTATTATTCCAAAATCGTTTAAATTTTCTCAATGAAACTACAACGATATAATCGTACCTGTTGCCAACTTTGTGCTGGTACATTGAGACACCAAACATCACTACAAGTCTCCTTGCCATTGTAACCACCAATTACAAACAACTGTGGGTTGTTGCTATTATAATCAATACAAACAGCTGCATGACCATCTCTAGGAGATGGTTGTTGGGCTCCATCAGGATACACAAGTTTTGTAAACAACTAGAAAATAATGAAATAGAATAAAAACAAATCATAAATGCTTTAAATTGTAACACCAACAGACAGAAGTAGTTGTGTACCTATTAAAACAGCAGACAGCATCACTGCATCATACAGTCATAATAGCATGTATAACGTGAACAAGAATATTTGCTCTCATACTTAATTGTAAACTATATATCCAAATATAAAATATGGTAAAATAAAAACAAATAAATGTATTACACATGATAAAGTATTAATGCTATATCAGATTAATTTAATGCATAGTTTGATGGTCTACAGAGACTGGAAAAAAAAATACGAAAATTAAACCAGTGAATGTTGGCAGATTGAAAAGAATTTAGGAGAAAAATGTTACATATGATATTATTGGATGTTAAATTGAAATATTTTAAATTATTTATATAGTCCACTTATACACATAAAACAAACTTATTTACAGAATTATTTATTTATAACATAAAGTAAAGGATCAAAAAGGCTAGGGATTGGAGAATTATGCTCAAATATTTTCTATTCTCTCCAGAATTAATGAATGCTATACTTGCTCTGTTTTGGTACACTACAAACTTTGTCTGCCATATTATAAGGACAAAAGTCAAATTTCGGACTCAGCACATCAATAAGTAAAGATGCATTCTTAAGAAAATGGTAGTTATTGTTGGAGTACGAGGTAAAACATTGACAACAACAAATGATTGTTATTATAATTGTATTTCCAGATACAGGTAAGAAATACAGTTGCTAAAAAATGAGGGCTCATTCTGCTTGCTTTAAATTTTAGATGGCTGCAATCTAGTTATAAACTATAGTATGTCCAAGTTGAGTTGGCATGACCGCAAGCGTGGTAAATGAGGAATGCATTTAGTACTTTACCGGAAGCAATTCAGTCACGTGAATCTAAGTCAATTAAGCGCGCAAACGTCAACATTGCACGTGAAAAGTGGTCGGTTACGCAGGTGCGCATTAATTCTGTAACTATTGTAAGAAAGAAATTTAGTTGAGTTCATGGAGTTTTTCGGGCGCTGTACAGCTCATCTCGTTCGTTTTCGGCTTTCTTACGTGCAGGTAACGTACAGCAGACGGAAAACGCGAACTGGTGGGGAGTTCTTCTAAAGAGACAAGATTAAAAGCAGTCGATTCTACCTACTTGTCCAAGAAGTATTCTGATATTCACAGGATTCAGCAGTACAGCACTGTTAACTTGTAGCTAAAGTTATTAGACTTCCTTGTTAAATAAAATTATCAGTTGTTTCACTTATTTATAATAATTATATATATGAAAATTTATGAGATGATAGAATTTAAGTAGTATCACATACACAAAATATAGTTGTGATCCAAGTTGAAGGTGGAGTGCAGCCTGAGTTGGACCTAATCCTTACTATAAACGGCATCTAGTGTGAAGAAAAAGGAATTGGCATAAACACATCTTTGACAAGCACACAATTTAAAGGCAAAAAGGCTGTATTACAAGTAGCTAGCTAAATGATAGCTATATCTCTCTGAAATATATGAGCTATATGGCATTTGTTATTGAACAGGTAGACATAATAATCTTACTTACATCCTATCAGGTGGTCCTGTACCCTCTGCGGCAACAGGACACTCCGTCTATCCTGTTTCCTCACTCGCAACCTAAACTAATCGCAATGCAAAACTAGAAACGCAGCAACCTGAGGAGAAGCCGCTCATTGTTTACAAAATTCTTAATGAAAACAGTCCGTGTGATCAATTGATCCATACCGCATGACTAAAAGCGGGCTCATTTTGAGCGGGAAATCTGTGGTTTTTTCTATTCCCATAGACTTTTGTATTGAGTTTTGGAATAGCACTTTCCCTCGGGTTTTGGAGTATACTGATGAAATATTTTTAACCACTTCGGTACGAGCTTTCTGATGGTGCAAACCCCTGATGTGTGCTGTTTCCGTTCAAAAGTTATTCAAGTTTTTTTCTGGCCAACTCATCAACTTGGACATACTATAACACTTTCTTGAACATTAGATCCACTACAACTACATCATAGTAATTGGCGAGCGAGCGTAGCGAGCGAGACACTTACAGGGGTAACACAATCTAAAATCGGGGATGTTTATTTATTTATTTATTTATTTGTATATATGTTTGGACGTACGTATGTAATTAAACGCGCGCGCGGGGAACTTTTTTCTCCAAAAAACACGGCTTTTTAGGCTTGACCCCAGTTTATTCTGAAACTGCAGGATTAAGCAAGCCTTATTTTATACTTAAAGCTCCAAAGTGTGAGAAAATTTCTGCGAAAACGCTTGCTTTTCAAGAAACAAAAAGTTGATTCGACCGGTTACTATGGCATTGAAGACCCTTTTCCAGACTTAATTTCAAAACTTCGCCGTTTTAGGGGGATACGGAGCTAAAATTACAAATAATAACACTGGTTTATTTTTTACCGTAGCTGTGAGCTTGTTCAAGAGTTACTGGTGGTTGTGATTATCAGAATGGCAAAAGTTACCATTAATCAGGTAAGAGAGTGATTTTGTATTTGTTTGCTGAAATAAAAGGTCATAACGGCTATTATAGTTTTTGCATGAACTAAGCTAAAACATAGTAACAATACTTAGTTTTATGTTACCTAACTATCAGGCTCGCTCGCCATTTGTGCTCAAGCACACCACTAGTGTTAATCACCAGTCTTGTTCAGTAATTAGCACATCACTTTTTCAAGTGTCAGTAAAGTATAAACAATTATAATAATAATTGACTACTAAATCATAGCATGAACTCCACATATCAGTAAATAAATGCAACCCTCAGCTAAAGTTTACTCTTCCAATATTTTCTAATAGTAAACTTTTTCAACACACTTCATGAAATTTAAACATTTCATACATATATTATACATGTAAGTGAGGAGCTAATGCTATAATAAAGTATAAAAAGTATCAGTACAAGTGGTGTGCTTGAGCACAAATGGCGAGCGAGCTTTAAACTACACTATTGTTAAATGATTGATTTTAACAAGTAACACTCAAGCTACTAAATAATAGTCAAGTTTTTAAATTACGTATGCGGTAAAGGGGATTCAAAGCCATAGTAACCGCTCCCAGCAACTGTTTGAATTGAAAAAGAAGCAACAAAATCAAGTCACTTTATTTAAAGTTTCCTTTGTGACATTCTTAATAGTAGTTGTAACGCACAATACTTTCACACAACTGAACATACCTACGCAAGACTTACCTTCGCGGTTTGTCTAGTGGACAATGAATTTACAAGTAAATGCTGTTGAGTAGGGCTTATAACTGTGACAAATAGCAACTAACTCGAATAGAAATGGAGCTCCCATAAGTTTTTGCGTTTAAACTGCACCTGCAAAAGAATTCAAAGCAGTAAACAATTCAATTTCTAAGGTGATACGGGTAATGGTCGCTAAACTGGAGGATTCTGTTTAGTGAAGTTTGGGACGGGGTCGAACGCGGAGCAAACACAAAAATACGGAGGGTCAAAGTACAAAATGACATACATACATCCAAACATATATATAAATAAATAAACAAACATCCCCGATTTTCGATTGTGTTACCCCTGTAAGTGTCTCACTCGCTACGCTCGCTCGCCAACTATATATAAGGTAACTTATGTTATAGTGCTGAAACTATAAAAGTATACACTAGTAACAAAATGTATTTTATGAACAATTAAACATTGTACCTTCTATGTTTGCCAAATTACAATAATTCTTACCATCTGTGTCAAGTCTATGAGGTATGTGTCATTGAGAAATCTAATACCATCAAATCCACCAAACAAGACTGCATGAGTAGGACTAATACAGGTGAGAGTAAAACCAACTCTAGGAGAAGGTCGAGTTCCAGTAATTAAGGGAGAAGACCATGTGCCTAATTAGGAATATTAAATTATTGTACTAATGAACAAACCAACAATACGTAAAATGCACATACAAATGTAATCTTGGCAAAACTTGTTTAAGGGTCAGTAATGACAATAAACATTGACTTTATTCACATATTAAAGGAATAACAATTATATAAACCTGAAATAGTGTAGACATGAACTAATTAAAGAGAATACTAAACAACTAAGTATAGCTTTAGTTATTATCAATAACACCATTTATATGCTGAGCTGAAAGGTCAATTCTTAAATCAACTTTGTTATCCTATTAATGCAATTGAGAACTCCCACCTTCTTTCTGCATTATAATCCTGCACATTACTTTCAAAACTCGCATGATATAACTCTCACAGAATTTTACCACAAAAATGAAATGTCGGGTTTTTGAATGCTTTTACATGCACGTTCTGATTTAATGAAAATGTTCATTTCTCAATTAAATTAAGTAACCTCAGTTAGCTATCACAAGCTGACATATTGTAAGTGTACGTTTGTCTGATATTTTTTATTGTGTCATTTTCTCAAACAAATACAATTTTCATGCTTTAATGGTTCCTACAGTAGTGTAGAATGCATAAGAAATTCCCTTTTTATCCAACCACATAGTTTCACCACTTCTGCTCTCTCCCACTATTTAGCAGTCTTTACTCTTAGCTATTTGTGTAGGAAAATAATAAAGCACTGTTTTTAATGAACTCATCATAGAATTTCATGTTCCTCAGAAATACATGTAACAAAGAGAAACAAGATAGACTTCGGCTCTATTTTTTTTAGTAAGATATTCCAACATGCCACAATTTTATGATCTAGTGGAACAAAATGTTGTATGTACCATATGTACATATATATTTACATAATATCTGAATGTCAATCAAATTACACTTGTGAGTGTCTTGCTCACTTCACTTAAATTAAGCTTTGTAATTGGCGAGCGAAACACTATCAGGGTAACAAAATCGGGGATATTTGTTTATTGGCGAGCGAGCGAAGCGAGCGAGACACTCTCAGGGGTAACTCAATCGAGATTTCGCTATATTTATTTATTTATCTGTTTATGGGGTACGTGAGACCTATGTTTTCGCCCGCGCTTCTAATTACGTAAGTTAGGTAAAGCGTTCACAGTTCCAGTATTTTTCAATTAACGAGCGCGGAGAATCCTGCTGCACAGTATAGTTTACAGCTACTCTCTTCTTGAAACAATTGTGAAGTCTTTGTCAAGCTGCGCTTCTTTGCCACTGCTTTCGAAGTTTATTCAGGTAATTCTGTTAGTTTAGTCTGGGATCAGAGACTTTAGATTCTCTGATGCTAACTGAGAATGGAAAGGGTTACACTGTGCACTACAGTTAGATGTAATTTCTGTCCTATTTGTAAAAAGAGTCTCCTCGCTCGCCATGCATTTGCGCTATTCGAGCGCACCACTAGTTTATTTATTTGTATATTTGGACGTACGTATGTCATTTTGTACTTTGACCCTCGCGTTTTTGTGTTAGTTATGTGGTCGACCCCGTCCCAAATTGCCAGAATCCTCTGGTTTATCGATCAGTACCCGTATCACCCTAGAAATTGAATTGTTTACCGTTTTGAATTCTTTTGCGGGTACAGTTAAAACTTGAAAACTTAAGGGACTTCCATTTCTATTCGAGTTAGTGGCGGTGGTAAGTCAATACGCTCTTTGTCATGGTTATAAGCCGTGGCAACAGTATTTACTTGAAAATACATTGTCCACTAGACTACCACGAAGGTAAGTCTGTGTAGGTGCATGTCCAGTTGTGTCAAAGCATTGTGTGTTACAACCACTACTTAGCTAAACAATATCACAAAGAAAACTTTTAAATAACGTGTATTGTTTTGTTGTTGTTTTTCCCTTCAATTCAAGCAGTTGCAAAGAGTTGTTACTATGGGACTGAAATCCCTTTACTGTGTATGCAAAATTAAAAAACTGGACCTTATTTTCAGTAGCTTCAGTGTTAGAAGTCAAAATCATTCATATAAAAATAGTATAGTCTTTAGGCTCGCTCGCTATTTGTGCTCAAGCACATCACTAGTACATATATGTTTGGACGTATGTAAGGCATTTTTGTAGTTTGACCTCGCGTTTTTTTGTTAGTTCTGTGGTCGACCCTGTCCGAAACTTCACTAAACAAAATCCTCCGGTTTATTGATCAGTACCAGTATCACCCTAGAAATTGAATTGTTTACTGTTTTGAATTCTTTTGCGGGTGCAGTTAAAACGTGAAAACTTACGGGACTTCCATTTCGATTCGAATTAGTGGAGGTGGTAAGTCAATACGCTCCTTGTCATAGTTATAAGCTGTACGCTACAGAATTTACTTCAAAATACATTGTCCACTAGACTAACCCCGAAAGTAAGTCTCGTGTAGGTGTATGTCCAGTTGTGTCAAAGCATTGTGCTTAACAGCCGTGTATTGTTTTGCTGTTGTTTCTTTCCTTCAAATTCAAACAGTTGCAGCGAGCTGTTACGATGACACAGAAATCCCTTTACCATATATGCATAATTAACAAACTCGACCTTATTTTCAGTAGCTTTAGTGTTAGAAGTCAAAATCATTCATTTAAAAATAGTATAGTCTTTAGGCTCGCTCACCATTTGTGCTCAAGCACTTCACTAGTTAATACTACGTAAACAAATTGAGTATCCAATTCAACTAATTGAACCATAATGTACTGTTCTTATTTACATTTGTAATTTCAGATTACTTCAAAGCTTTGGCACAATTAAGACATGATTCTATACTACTTTGATTACATTCTTACTATTAATATTTATTGATAAAACACATGTTAATTACTTTATCAAATTACTAAACACATTATATTTTTCATGAATAGGCTATTCAATGTTGTAGTACTTTAGTACATTAAATATTATAGCCACTTAAGCGGAAATAACCATGTCTGTTACCATAGGTATGGCTAATAACTTTAATAATACCTTATTATCTCAGAAACAATAACACATACTTATCATCAACTCTGTACTACTACTATTAATATACTTAATATATGATTATAACTTACTTTGTGAAATATTATACATATGAATTTCATTTGTCCAGCCAAGACCATCTTGCTTGATCGTTCTCTCAGTAAATTGTGATCCAGACTGCACTTCACCAGATTGTATGCCAAAGCCTCCAATGATAATCAATGTGTTACTATATTTTATCATTTGGCACCAAGTTTTTCTCAAGGGTCCAGTATCATGTTGTGGTGAGAGCTGCGACCATGTCATAGATCTGATGTCTAACTGATGTAATGAAGCATGGAATGATTTACCATCATGACCACCAAACAAGTAGAGAGTATGGTCTGAATAAGCTGTTGCACAGGCATATAATCCAGGAGGTAGAGTACCAGTTGTAGCAAGTTCTTTCCAGGATTCCGTAGAGCACTCATAAATTTGAACTACCTTCTTCAGTTGTATTTTATTGTTATTAAAGTTATAAACAATACCTCCATGAATGTAGAGTTGGTCAGTACTTGCTGAGGCATTAACTGACTCTCGAGGTGAAGGTTCATAATGACTGAGAGGCTGATCTAAAATATTAAATCATTAGGGTATTCGTAGAAAATACTTTTACATTGACACACAAAATGGTATTATTACATAAAATGATACATTTAATTATTTCCTAACATTATAAATGATGGTAATGTTTCAAATATACTTTGATCCTAGTCATTGGCATTACATTCAAACCTATTTCTATTGATAATTGTCCAGCATCTTGATAATACTCTTAGTACTCAGTTTGTCCCAAAGTTCACTAGCACCAGTTGTCAAAACAAGAAGTCATTTTCTCAAGCACATGCAGCCAGTAACCACAAAGTGCAAGAGCAGCCGTCAATATTGTGTTGTTAAAACAATTTAACTTGTAATAAATTCTAATAAAACAAAATATAAATTTGTGTCAGTTTTCAACATATTTAGTATTTGCACTAATTCTGTTAATTATGTTTCAGTGAAGATTTTAGAAATGCAATGAAATAAGGGAATATAGCTTGAATTAGGTTAAAATAATTCATAAAATTTACAGGATAAGGAGATAAAATAAGACAGAAAATAGAAAATTTGAAATTTGTAGTGAGAGAAGTATGAAAAAATGGACAAGAAATATTTTCTCGAAACACGAGTGATATTAACGAAAATCTCAGTTTTTTCTGTCAATGTTATTATTATATAATTATATTCATCAAAAATTTATTCCATCCTGATTTCCGCCTACAGTTATACTTTAAATTCAATATGAAGCATTTATACAGAAAATATAAATGCAAGGCTGTGGCTAGAGTAATGATATCATTGTTTCAGTACTGTGTGCATATATTTAACAATGCACTCTCAACTAATTCAATTGGTGAAAAATATTTTTATATTTGAAACTACTGAATATTTATATCTCAATACAAATAATAGAAAAGTTGTTAACCTAATAATTGATTGCCTTACAAGTGGCTGTAGTTCAAGTTGACTGCATTTAACATCACGAGGATAATTTACCTTTATTATAAGGGCCAGGATTGGCTTCTACATCTCCACATAGTAATAATAGTTTCTGTTTTAGTGAAGTAGTTCTGGAATGAATTTCTTTCAAGATATTTATTGAACTATACCAAATGAACCAGATCAGTGGGAGAGACTGCATTTCTTCTTTGCCATTTGTCTTTGGTTGTTTTATTATAGTACAGAGTTTGATCGAGTGAGTTTTAGTTTTCCTTCTGAAAATCCAGATGATTGTGAAGGCTATTAACAGATACTCAGTGTTTGAGAAACATTGAGGTTGATTGATATATGAACAACGAGTCTCCCAGAGGGTTGATCTGTAGAGTCTTATGCTGGTATTTTCCCAGTGTGCAGCTGGATAACGATGGCGACCCATTGCTGAAGTTTATATAAAATAAACAAATTACTCTGAAAATAATCAATTAAACTAAATGAGTAAACTTTTGAGGCAAAGAATAGGGCTAAATGTCCTATGGCACAGGTCTTTTAGCCCTATTTTCTATGCAAAATGTTGGCAAAAGTAAGAAATATGTCCAAAATGAGTAAAAATAGGAAAATCAAGTTTATTTAAACTTATATTTAGTATCACATAGAATTTTGAAAGTTATAACCTTTCTAGCACTTTGATGAAGTTAATAATTTACTAATTTATGCTCAGTGGACATTTTTAATTGGACTTGCTGTAAATGAAAGTAATTATTCAGTAAGAATTTTTATTAACTATAATCATTGTATCATCCTAGCCAAATAAAAGCAGCTGCTAACCTCAAAGTTCAGAAGCAGCTGTCAAAACTAATAATTGATGAAGTCAACCTCAAGACAAGTTCTGCTATAAACTATTCATTAGAATTTCATTAGAATATAATACAAAAATTACTTAAAAAAATAATCAATTAAACTAAATGAGTAAAGTTTTGAGGCAAATACTAGAGCTAAATATCCTATAGGGCACAGGTCTTTTACCCCTATTTTCGATAAAAAAAGGTAGCAAAAGTAAGAAGTATGTCCTGCGTGAGGACAGGAGAATCAAGTTTATTTAAACTTATATTTAGTATCACAGAATTTTGAAGTTATCACCTTTCTAGCACTTTGATGAAGCTAATCATTTACTAATTTATGTTCAGTTGACATTTTTAATTGGACTTGCTGTAAATGAAAGTAAGTATTCAGTAAAAATTTTTATTAACTATAATGACTGTATCATCCTAGCCAAATACAAGCAGCTGCTAACCTCAAAATTCAGAAGCAGCTGTCAAAACTAATAATTGATGAAGTCATCCTCAAGACAAGTTCTGCTATAAACTATTCATTAAAATTTCATTAGAAGTATTTGTAAATTCCTTAAATATACTTAAATCATATATATTACATGTAATCAATAGAATATTTAGCTTTTACTGTAACTCATAAAATAAGGAATAAACTAAACTATAATTAATTATTCATTATATAGAGAGGAGAAAAGGAGTGAGTGGGTGGACACAAGTTAATTAAATGTTTGTCTAGTAAATGGGAAGACAGGAGTGCTTAGGTGGATGCAAGTTAATTAAATATTTATTTAATTGAGGGGAGGAGAGGAGTGAGTAGGTGGACGCAAGTTAATTAAATATTCATTTAATTGAAAGGAGGAGAGGAGTGAGTAGGTGGATGCAAGTTAATTAAATATTCATTTAATTGAGGGGAGAAGAGAAGTGAGTAGGTGAACAGAAATTAATTAATAATTTTATTTATTAAATGGGAAATAAGGAGTGAGTAGGTGGACGCAAGTTAAATATATAATTACTTAGTTAAGGTGGGAGGAGATGAGTGAGCAGGTGGATGAAATTCATTTAATATCTTATTAAAGTATAAAATAATAATATGAGAATTGATGGATTAATATAGAAGTATCTAATACTTGTGCTATCTATTAGTTCAGAATCTGTAAACTTTCAACGTAATTCCAGAACTTTGTGACAGACTGATTTTGTTAGCAAAACCACCTCAATATAACAGGAATAATATAATTTTTAGGGAGTTCTCCATTGACATCACGTAATTATTAACAAATAGTTATCTTATATCAACATTTTTTTTTTGACAGTCCTACTGCTGTTCTCATCAGGTTACAAATATTAGAAAATTCAAATTAAAAAAATGCACATATGGATAAATTACCACTAGCTATTGGAAACAAATAAATCAAACACAAGTAGACAAATAAAATAATAATAATATAACATTAATAATAAAAATAAAAAAATAATAATAATAATTCAAAAGATAAATTAAATAAAATTATGTCAAAAGCTTTATGAGCAGTGGAAAATTGTTGCCTGAGTCTGAATTAAATTCGTTTGGTATGGATTCTGAGCACTGGTAACCAACATCCAGGTAGCTCCAACCCTGTGTCCCTGTTTAGAAGAAGTTTTTTGAAATAATATGTTACTAGCAATAACAAAAGGATTAAAAGTATAGTGATATTCATGAACAGCTCATCCAAAGTCCTCTTAAGTTCATGAATATTGGAAACACTCATGTGTAAAACCACATCTAGTGAGAGAAGTTATGTTAATTAGCTCAATTGATTATCTAGAATCTGACGAAGAAATTGTAATCTCTATGTAACTTTTATTAGAGTAAATACTGTTTGCAATGTCAAAACGATTTCCTTCACGAAATATTATGAACTTAATCCGTAGATAAGTAACTCCCTGCATACTCTCTGCAGTAAAAGTGTTAAACTCTTAATAGTCCTGATTATGATAGTTAAAATATGAACTCACTGAATTTTTTCCGTTCGTTTGCATCAAAGTAGTACAAATAAGAAGTGCATGGGTACTCAAAAATGATGAATACATAAATATTACGTCATTATTAGCTAGCAAGTGAAGCGAGCGAGATACTATCAGGGATTCTTTGGTTTCTTAGTTGTCTACACCGTGCCCAACATCACTACATCGATTATTTTTGTTACCAATCTGTAACAATATTATCTAAACATATTTAAAATTTTAACTCCTTGGAATTAGGCTGTTTCTGAATCTTGTAAAAGCAATTAAGTCTTATAAACAAACTGGAATTAACTATCTTACATTAATTGAGGTGGTACATTATCTCAGTTAATGTGCTGTCTGTCATAACTGCTAAACCCACTGAATATGTCAAGTCTCCAAAAGAAGTCTTGTGTGTGCAAGCGTATTTATGAGAGTGTAGTGTGTTATATCTGTTGCACAACTAAATATTTTGAAGCAAATAATAAGATCAGCTGCATTTTTTTTTTTAATCTATTGTTTTAGCTCCTTCCTCCCAGTTGTTGTTTTTTCTTGGTATGAACATCTTATTTAGGGTTTGGCTTTTAACTGTACTATAATTTCTTTATAATTGCTAACGTTTTCAAGTCTCGAACAGTTGTGACAAGTGGTTACTATGACATTAAAAAATATTCCAAATATGCAATTCAAAGACTTGGCCGTGGTTCAGCAGTTTCGTGTATTTTGTCAGGAGCTACTTATAATTTAAGTATTCAGAAACAGCTTCAATAACTTCATCAAAGACTTATTATATTTTTCTGGTAGAAAAATTGTGCATTACTAGCTATATAGCAAAGCTATATATTGAGTATATAGAAATGCATTACACCTATGAGTTTCTCTACATATTCAATTACACTTACCTTGTGGATGTATCAATATGAGAGCCACACCCACACTTGCAGTGAATGTCAGCAATGTGCTAGTACTTTAGTTAACTTGGAAAACTCACCAGAAGAACGAAAAACTTTAGCCTTTAAGGTAATTGTCGCGGACCGTTCACAGCCTAGTAACTCAGCCCCGCCCCTTTTTCGAGACTGCTCCAGTAAACACATAGCACGTGATGCTAGTAAATTAAGCTTGTGTTGTTATTTTTTCTCCCACGCGTACAGCGCCATAAAATTCTGCAAACTTCTGTTTCTGCGCGATACTTTCACTTCAGTATTGGTATTTGTTGCTAGTTGAATTTAGCGGCCTTTAGACTAGCTTATTGTTATACCCTCTACAACTTTCAGAGCTTTGACAGTCTAGCAGAAAACCTTGGCATCCCAAGAAAGAGTTGCTCTATTAGTTCAACACTTTGGAGCACGTTAAATGCCATGAACAAATTCTGAAACATTAAATTAAACCTCAGAGCTAAGCTTTCATGCAAATAAGTTATCAAAACATTTTCCCACTCATATGCCTTTTCACTGAGTGTTGTTACCTCTCTCTAGTTAATTTGGAAAACTCATCTCATGGAAGAAAAGCTTGAGTGGTTTAGCTTATCATTAAAATTTTTGTCCACTCTCTCTATCCATCTTGCACTTCCTCGTGAAAGGTGGCACGCCAAGAAACTAAGCTGCATGCTTACTTATGATTAAAGGCAATGTAAAACGAGTTCCAAAGCGTTTTTTTAATAGAGTTGGGCATCCATTGCTTTCTGCAAGACAGAGATTTGAATGTGGGTGTAGGCAAATGATAAGGACCGTCCACTGCCTAGTAACTGAGCTCTACGCTTTTCTTTTAATAGCTTCAGTTTAGCTTTGGTATTTGTAGTTAAAGAATGTAACGGCCTACACCCACGTTCAAATTCCGCTCTGTCTTGCAGAAAGCAATGGATGCCCAACTTTATTAAAACAACGCTTTGGAACACGTTTTACATAGCCTTTAATCGTAAGTAAGGATGCAGCTTAGTTTCTTGGCGTGCCACCTTTCAGAGGAAGTGCAAGACGATTAGAGAGAGAGAGTGAATAAAATTTTAATGATATAAATGTCATCAAGAAAAGCTGAATTAAACTATAGAGTTAACCTTCATCATAACAAGTTTTCATGTTTCACTTAAAAGTCACGCCTAAGTGCATTTTCACTGACTGTTGCAACATGCGCTAGTTAACTTGGACAAATAGCGTATTAACTTACCACCGCCACTAACTCGAATAGAAATGGAGCTCCCATAAGTTTTTGAGTTTTAACTGCACCCGCAAAATAATTCAAAGCGGTAAACAATTCAATTTCTAAGGTGATACGGGTAATGGACTAAACCGGAGGATTCTGTTTAGTGAAGTTTGGGACGGGGTCGAATGCGGAGCGAACACAAAAATAAGGAGGGTCAAAGTACAAAATGACATACGTACGTCCATATATACAAATACACAAACATCCCCGATTTTTTCATTTTTACCCCTGTAAGTGTCTCGCTCGCTACGCTCGCTCGCCAACTAGTGGTGTGCTTGAGCACAAATGGCGAGCGAGCCTTAAACTACACTATTGTTAAATGATTGACTTTAACAACTAACACTCAAGCTACTAAAATAAAGTTGAGTTTTTAAATTACGTTAATGCGGTAAAGGGGTTTCAATTCCATAGTAACTGCTCCCAGCAACTGTTTGAACTGAAAAAGAAGCAACAAAATCAAGTCACGTTATTATTTAAAAAATTTTTTGTGATATTCTTAATAGTAGTTGTAACGCACAATACTTTCACACAACTGAACATACCTACGCAAGACTTACCTTCGTAGTTCGTCTAGTGGACAATGAATTTTCAAGTAAATGCTGTTGAGTAGGGCTTATATACCTGTGACAAATAGCGTATTAACTTACCACCGCCACTAACTCGAATAGAAATGGAGCTCCCATAAGTTTTTGCTTATGGGAGCTGGGAGAAAGAGTGCTTAGTTTTAACAAAGGAAAGAGTGACAGGGAGCTTGAAATTGGTGATAGGGTGTTGCTGAGAATCCCTGGATTGCATGGTTCCTTACAAGCATCGTGGGAAGGTCCCTATACAGTTTCTAACTAGTGGTGTGCTTGAGCACAAATGGCGAGCGAGCCTAAAGACTATACTATTTTTATTGACTTCTAACACTGAAGCTACTGAAAATAAGGTCCAGTTTTTAAATTTAGCATACAGGGTAAAGGCATTTCAGTGCCATAGTAACAACTCTCTGCAACTGCTTGAATTGAAGGAAAAAACAACAACAAAACAATACACGTTATTTAAAAGTTTTCTTTGTGATATTCTTTAGCTAAGTAGTGGTTGTAACACACAATGCTTTGACACAGCTGGACATGCACCTACACAGACTTACCTTCGCTGTAGTCTAGTGGACAATGTATTTTCAGGTAAATACTGTGCGCACGGCTTATAACCATGACAAAGAGCGCATTGACTTACCACCGCCACTAACTCGAATAGAAATGGAAGTCCCTTAAGTTGTCAAGTTTGAACTGCACCCTCAAAAGAATTCAAAACGGTAAACAATTCAATTTCTAGGGTGATACGGGTACTGATCGATAACCAGAGGATTCTGTTTAGTGCAATTTGGGACGGGGTCGACAACCGAACTAACACAAAAACGCGAGGGTCAAAGTACAAAAATGCCTTACGTACGTCCATACATATATACAAATAAATAAACTAGTGGTGTGCTAGAGCACAAATGGCGAGCGAGCCTTAAACTACACTATTGTTAAATTTGATTTAACAACTAACACTCAAGCTACTAAAATAAAGTCAAGTTATTAAATTACGTATGCGGTAAAGGGGTTTCAATGTCATTGTAACCGCTCCCGCAACAGTTTGAATTGAAAAAGAAGCAACAAAATCAAATCACCTAATTTAAAAATTTCTTTGTGATATTCTTAATAGTAGTTGTAACGCACAATACTTTCACACAACTGAACATACCTACGCAAGACTTACCTTCGTGGTTCGTCTAGTGGACAATGAATTTACCAGTAAATGCTGTTCAGTAGGGCTTATAACTGTGACAAATATCGACTAACTCGAATAGAAATGGAGCTCCCATAAGTTTTTGCGTTTTAACTGCACCCGCAAAAGAATTCAAAGCAGTAAACAATTCAATTTCTAAGGTGATATGGGTAATGGTTGCTAAACCGGAGGATTCTGTTTAGTGAAGTTTGGGACGGGGTCGAACGCGGAGCGAACACAAAAATACGGAAGGTCAAAGTACAAAATGACATACATACGTCCATACATATATACAAATAAATAAATAAACAAACATCCCCGATTTTCAATTGTGTTACCCCTGTAAGTGTCTCGCTCGCTACGCTCGCTCGCCAATAAATAAACTAACATCCCCGATTTTCGATTGTGTTACCCCTGTAAGTGTCTCGCTCGCTACGCTCGCTCGCCAATAAAGTGTCCCGGGTCACATATAAAGTTACAAAAGGAGTGGGTAATGCTGAGAAGTTGGCCCACATTAATAACATGAAAGTTTTCCACGATAGACCTTTGACAGTTAATGCCATTACTTTAGTGGCTGAGGAGAATGGTATAGATTGTAGTGTTCTTGACAAGAAAGCCGTTCTTAGTGAAGACAAATGCGATGGTTACTGTGAGAAAGAGTTGCAATAATTGGTGCTGTCTAGACTTGAGAAATTCTTTAGCCTGAAGCCTGGCTTGTGTAAAAACGGCCAGTGTAAGATTGATTTGGTTGATGGTGCTTCCCCTGTTAACCTTCCCCCCAGGCAAGTCCCTGGTGGTATCAAAGAGTCTGTCAAAAATGAGATCCGAAGTTTGCTAAATGGTGGCATTATTGTTCAATCTCAATCCCAATGGGCCAGTCCTTTAGTCCCAGTGAGGAAGAAAGATGGTTCCTTACGACTGTGCGTTGATTTTAGAGCCCTCAATGCTTTGACCCCACTTAAAAGGTTTTGGTTACCTTCACTTGTTGAGATTTTGGAGCAGGTTGGTCCAAACCCTTGTCTGTCTACCCTGGACCTAACCTCTGGCTTTCATCAGCTGGAAATGGATGAAGCCAGTAGTGATCTAACCACTTTTGTGTGTCCCTTTGGCCGTTATAAATATGTCAGGATGCCTTTCGGCCTAAAAAATGCGCCTGCTGTATTCCAGGAGTTGTGAGTCAGGTTCTTGTTCCAGTGAGTGATATTAGTAATAACTACATAGACGATGTAATCATTTACAGTCCCAACTGGAAGCAGCATTTGTTGGATTTGGAGAAGGTTATAATTTGTTTGGGTCATGCAGGCTTTACTCTTAAGGCTAAGAAATGTTCCTTTGGTAGGAAATACTTGACCTATTTGGGTCACAAAATTGGAAATGGTACTATTTCCGTTCCTCAAGCAAGAGTTAAGGCTATGGCTGATTATGAAAGACCTGTTACAAAGAAACAGCTTAGATCTTTTCTTGGGAGTATGTCCTATTATAGGAAGTTTGTTAAGGACTTTGCTAAGCAGTCTAGTGTTTTGACTCCGGCTGTGTCTCTCAAAGCTCACCAGAGGGTGGAGCGGACCTCGGAGATGTTGAAGGCATTCAGTGAGTTGCGTATTTCATTGTGTCAGTATGTTGTTTTGTGTATCCCTCAACCCTCAGATTCTTTTGTGTTGCATACAGACGCCTCTGGCGCTGGAGTTGGTGGTTGTCTACACGTCCTCAGAGATGGAGAAGAACTTCCAGTGGCTTTCTACAGCCGTCAATTGAAGTCAGCAGAGAAGCAGTGCTCCGTAACTGAATTGGAGTCTCTGGCCATCGTGTCATCCATCAAGCATTTTGACTACTATGTCTATGGGAGACCTCTGACTGTGATTACAGATCATAGAGCTTGTCTGGCGTTGATCAATGGTTCTACACTCAACAAACGTTTGCTGAGATTTGCTATGGCTCTACAAGGACAGGAGATAAAGATGGTGCATCGTCCTGGAGTTCAACATGGCAACGCAGATGGACTGAGCAGACAGAAAGGATAGCCACAGTTCACATTTTAAAGTTTGCTGTCTATGTTTTCAAATTTCAGGTAATTCCATTATTAATTTTTATATAATGCCTCTAGTATAGTCCCTTTACAGTATACTAGAAGCATATTAAATGACAACAAAATGTAATTAGTTTAAGTGTGTTATTTCTCTATTAAAACTATAGCATAGTGGCTAGCTAATAAATTCACAATCCCATTAAAATTGTCTCTATCAGTATCCTACATCTCCACATAGTCACATCTGAATGTCGACATGGCTGTAGCTAGAAAAGTGAGTTGTTGCTGACAAAATATAAATGTTTCTTCTTTAAGATGTACTCTTATTATATTATTTAAAGAGTTATTTATTTCTAATATAATTCTATATTATGTTATTATAATAATATAATTCTATATAGCAAAGTTAAATAACTTCCTGTTTATTTTAGTCTCTTCTAGTCTCGTTATTCAGTTTTGGTCTCTGTAGTATCTCCCTGTCTCTTTATTCTCTTTAGTCTCTTTAATCTCATCCAGTTTATTAAGTCTATTTTAATCTCTTTAGTTTCTTCTGGTGTCTTTTGTATCTTTATCACTTCTATTCTCTTTAGTATCTATATCACTTCTCTTTACTTTATCACTTCTATTCTCTTTAATATCTTTATCACTTCTATTATCTTTAGTTTTATCTTGTGTCTTTAGTCTCTTCTAGTCACTTTAGTCTCGTCCACTTTCTTTAGTCTCTTTTAGTCACTTTGGTTTCTTTTAGTCTTTATTAGTCTCTTTAGTCCCTTCAATTCTCTTAAAGTCTCTTTTAGTCTCTATAGTCTCATCCACTTTATTTAGTCTCTTCTAGTCTTTTCAGTTTATTATAGTCTCTATTAGTCTTTTAAATCTTTACCAGTGTCTTTAGTCTCTTCTATTCTCATAAAGTCTTCTAGTCTCTAGTCTCTTTTATCTCTTTGATTCCTTCAGGTCTTTCTTCTCTTTCTTTCCTTTCTATTTAACTAAGCTACATGTGTAGATATTCTGCAGAATTCTTGCCACATGATCACATGGAAACTACTGTTCGTCAATAAAGCCCTCATAGTGGTACCTATCCCAGACCAGACAATGGAATATTAAAGTTTTCCAACAAGGGAAGTGAGACTTAAGAAATGTGTGTATCTATTGATTCCTTCTCGATAATCATATATCAATATTCTTCTTATCAATGCCCAGTGCAAGTTCAGTGACTTTTTTGTGCCTATAGTTACTTTAAATGTAATGTGTTTTTAAAGTTTCAATATTCTAATAGCAATAACATGTAGAAGTTGAGTATGTAGCTACAGCTCTGAATTAGACCTTTACTGTGGAGGTAAAGATGGAGAATTTTGGTTTAGAACATTGTTTCATTTAGATAGAGATAAAGACATTATAACGGGAATGAATCCAATTGTTGATGAAGCACAATTTTATGTCAAAATTGTGACTCAATAGGGACACTTCCAATCTGAAAGGTAATTGATGGCAGAGTCTCCTGAAAAACTTGTGATTGCATGCACTACGGAACTGTTAATAAACTCAGTAACATCCAAGTTGTTGCCAGCTAAAAATGATTTATACATTGTATTTACGAATTTATACAGCTTACTGATATTTAGGAGATGTAGATTGTTTCTTACAGCTATACTTTGATGAAACTGGAATTTTAAAATTACTGATGTTGACATGAAACTGTGCTTCATCAACAATTGGATTAATGCCAGCAATGATATCTTTATCTCATCTTAATGAACCAATGTTGTAAACCAAAGTTGTCCATTATTACCTCCACAATAAAGGTCTAATTCTGAGGAGTAGGGAAGGGGTAAATCTCCAAGCAAATGCTTCAGAACTTGCTCAACATTTTCTTTCCATTGACTGGAAAGTTGTGCTGAAAAATTACAATTAAATAAATATATGATAGCTATAGTTAACTTGTGCAGTTCATTAGCTTACGCATATTAAAACGCCCGATGAGTTCCAGCGTCGGCAACTCTCCCTTTATATGCCATTTTTAGTAAACTATGGAGCACGCAACCAACATTATCTTTGTCCGCTATTATCGAGCGGATGATGTCTGGGTAATTATTGGCGAGCGAGCGTAGCGAGCGAGTCACTTACAGGGGTAACACAATAGAAAATCGGGGATGTTTGTTTATTTATTTATATATTATATGGACGTACTTATGTCATTTTGTACTTTGACCCTCGCGATTTTGTGTTAGTTATGTGGTCGACCCCGTCCCAAATTGCACTAAACAGAATCCTCTGGTTTATCGGATCAGTACCTGTATCACCCTAGAAATTGAATTGTTTACCTTTTTGAATTCTTTTGCGGGTGCAGTTAAAACTTGAAAACTTAAGGGACTTCCATTTCTATTCGAATTAGTGGCGGTGGTAAGTCAATGCCTCTTTGCCATGGTTATAAGCCGTGCGCAACAGCATTTACTTGAAAATACATTGTCCACTAGACTACTGCGAAGGTAAGTCTGTGTAGGTGCATGTCCAAAGCATTGTGTGTTACAACCACTACTTAGCTAAAGAATATCACAAAGAAAACTTTTAAATAACGTGTATTGTTTTGTTGTTGTTTTTTCCCTTCAATTCGAGTAGTTGCAGAGAGTTGTTACTATGGCACTGAAATTCCTTTACCGTGTATGCGAAATTAAAAAAAACTGGACCTTATTTTCAGTAGCTTCAGTGTTTGAAGACAAAATCATTCATTTAAAATAGTATAGTCTTTAGGTTCGCTCGCCATTTTGTGCTCAAGCACATCACTAGTACAATTGAAAATCGAGGATGTTTGTTTGTTGGCGAGCGAGACAGTATTAGGGGTGGATATTTCAAAATTGGGTATATGTTATGTGTGCTATGTATAATCTGAGCTCAAAAAGTTACATTAAGGCTACATATCTTTAGATTGCCTGAACTTAGATCCTGTTCATGTAGTTCTAGAAGGCGGCATCATTCAGTCTATTTAGGCCTAAAAGAAAGTACATGTACCTATGCAGCCATTGACTGCAGCAGTGATAGGTTCATAAAAAAGACCTGTGTTCCTGACAAAAATCAATCTAACTTCTAGAAAATTGCAGATTTTTAATGACTGTATGGTAAAGTGTTTCTATGCCATAGTAATCACTAGTAGCAACTATTAGACTTGAAAAACATAAAGCAAAACAAAAATATGCATATAATAAGGATTTACTGCACCGTGTAAATGTAGCAATTACGTTCATTTTTGGTAGTTGTAGCTACTATACTTTAACTGTGACACAAACACTTGCACACACATTTGTTCACTGGATATACTAGCACAAGACTAACTTAATAACTTTGAGTAAGAACAATACTGTTGCATAGGATAAAACTATGTACAAGTAGCACATTAGGCAAGATAATTTAATTAAAATAGTAAATGAACACCTGACTGTATAAGTGACACTATTTCCTAAGGAAATTTCGTCCCCGCGACAGAATTTCCGGGCGACAGTATTTGTGACCGTCTAAGGGTAAACCGGGCACAACGCGGCGTGCGTAATATCGAGAAAAGATCGCTCGATTTCTTAAAAATGTATTGTTTCAAGCCGACGGAAGGGAACGGTTAGGTCTATTATAGCGGGAACTACTTAAGCTACGACGATAAAACTTGGAGAGCTCAATATCTGGACGCCGACAACTCCGTAAGTGCAAAAAAAAAATTTCGAAGGGTGCCGCGTTGTGCCTGGTTTTCCTATAGACGGTCACATTTACTGTGACATTGTAACTGTGTCCATAAAAAATCAGATAATGCCAGACACAACCTAATTCTAATAGGAAAACAATGACATCTGTAAAGATCGGTAAACCAGTGATGGGGTCAACCACAAAGCAAACACAAAATTGTGAAGGGTGGACGTTCTTACGACTTCACGTTTTTGTGTTTGGTGGCCAGTAGCTAAAAGCTTCGGATTTTGAAGACGCAAAAAGCCACACCTACTTTTGTTTCCTCGTTAATTCTTCTACAATTTTTAAAAACAAAACAAAAGAAAAATGCACTAAAGCTTATAATTTGTTCTATGTATTCTTCATAACAATAAGTTCATTAAACACTGGAGAAAAGTTGTATTAATCTCGGGAAACCAGGCTACTAACCACTGCAGTAGGCTGTACACAATCAGTGCAACATTAACACGCCTTTCTCTTACTACTGTACGGCTTGTAAACTGCCCGTTCAAAATGTATGGGAATATTCGCTATAACTAAGTGAAATAGCACAGGACAAATACCGCGGTATCTTAAGTGAAATAGTAAGGGTAATTGCGCAAGCATGCAGCTCTAGCCTTGAAATATCCAGTTGTAGTTTCTAGTTAACTTGAACAATTTTTTTGATAAATATAGCAAGGATCATAACTAGAAAATTTTTGCCCTGAACAAGTATTACCTTGGGCTGAAGTTTTGTTTTCTACCCATTAAGTATGATTACACTTGCTTTGAAATTTTTTTTTTTCTCAGTTGCAACAAAAATTTTGATAACACTGTGTAGATAAGGAAAAAGAATTAAGAAATGGGTATTGTTCTTGGTGCAGCCAATCAAATTGGTCCATTTTTTAAAGTGGCAATGAGGATAAACTGCTTGGAGAATGGAGATATCTCATCTTCAACCTCTAAATGTAACCTTGTGTCATGTATCACATATTTAACATTTATTTCTTATTACTTCATTAATATTTTTATGCAAGATTCTCCAGGTCAATTCTGAATGATTCCAGCCACACTCTGCATGCCTCCTTGTGTTAGATAGATGAAGTAGCTTTGATAGGATTGGATTTTAATTACTGATTGCTTGTCTTTGTTACTTGAAATAGGACTAATTTTGGATGCACATCAGTAACTGACCACATATTCCATCTATGCTAATCTTCTGTAAGATTGTCAGTCTACCTGGGATGAAGGAAGGGGTGGGATGGGGTTGAAGGATCTTCTTTATTAACCCAAGTATTTGTGTGTGTGTGATTGTGTGTGTGTGTGAGTGTGTATGTATGTGTGTGTGTGTATTTGTGTGTGTGTGTGTGTGTGTGTGTGTGTGTGCTGTGCTGTGCTGTGTGCTGTATGTGTTTGAAAATTTGAGACGAAAGATTATTTTTGTCCGTAGATTGCTTCCATGACTGTCATTAATATTAATACTGCATGAATTACATACATAAAATTAAATTTTAATAAATAGCTAACAATTATCACGATTACAACACACAAAGGATGAATGTTCATGTTAAAATAATAAGTGTGACAGAAAATTTCATAATCATTCTTGAGGACAACTTGAACTGGGCATTGATATTTTCTTCTTATCTTCCACGATAATACTTCTATGTTCCAAGTACAGAAATTTCTGGTCGCAGTAAGGTTTGATTCTTTCCAGCAATGATGTAAGATTTTTCCTTCAGACTTCTCATCAAATTTTTGTAATAAGGAAGCAGTATGTTTCTGACATGGACGTTCAATTGAGATTGGGTAGCCTAGTATGCAGACTTCAGTTCTGGCAGAGAGACTGGTGTCACGACATGGAGATCCAGTGTCAGAAACAGAGAAGAAGTGGTTGGTTTTACATTTGATGGCTCTTTTTAAAAAGATGCCATCTCCTTCCAGCACTAATTCTGTGATTGTGCAATTGATTGCTGTTATAACAATAATTATAATAATAATAATAATAATAATAATAATAATAATAATAATAATAATAAAAAATGTGCATCAATCATGACTAGACACACATCCACTTGTTAAATATACTCTCATCATCAACAGTAGCTCTATTGAAAGTAAACTGAAACTAGCAAATTTAAAAATTTGATGTGAGAGTACCATTAGTTAATTTGTATCTTTTTAGTTGGCTTTTGCTCAGTATATCTGAAAAGTTACTTCTTCTTGTTCTGCATCTGATTGTGGCATCTCCAATACCTGCACCATAGAGAAATGATGAGGAAAAGCCACTATTAAGAGGAAATGTCACAATACACAGACACACAACTAAAGCAATGAGTTTTGTACCAACCATTAGGTAATTCAGAATTGAAGTAGTCTGGACATGGTTGAGCTGTTGTAACTGAACTGGTTGGCTTGGCTGCTGTCTCTGGAGAGGGATCTGTTGTTGGAGTGAGTGGGCTCCACCTACGATCAGTTGATTTCGGCACGAACACCGGCAGTTCTGGGCTACCATGTACTTCCCGTCGTAGTACGTGGAGCTGCAGTCGGTAAACTGTTTTCCTGGAGCTTTTTTGAGCCTTTCGCTACAGCGCACGTTTACTTCTTCGCAGACGTGGAGGTAGGGGTATGCAGGCACTGCGCCGTCCTTCCTTACCGTGCAGGTCGGAAAGTAATAGAGGCAAACGAGAAAATAAATATTGTCTGAACAGTTGGTGGGTTGAGAAAGTAAATTGATATAAACATTGGCTTGTGAAATCGATCTCAACTAATGGCCTGGAGTCCCGCTCCATGAGTTGGAAAAGTTCTTCTGTATAGCAACGTCTGGTGTGGGTTTGGTACCATTATGAGAGTGTTATTGGGGAACATTACTCTACAAATGTGATCTGGTGGGCAGGTATTCTTCGGCATGTACGCACATGAGGCTTGGTTGACTGAAGGCAAGCAAGCACAGAATTAGGTACCCCAACTTCATCTTATCCACCTTTCATCTTGAAAGAAATTCAAGTTATGGATACTGTTCGGGCTCTCTCCCTCATTCTAGCTAAAGACAATGACTATCATGGATTTAGTAACACAATATCGAATGATAGCCTACTGACATTTGTGCTGAAGTACACTTTTGTTTTTTAAGGTCGGTGCTAACTGAGGATTTATGTATTACCCAGAGCATCAACCGCGAAAATAGTCGACAAAGATAATGTTGATTGCGTGCGCACCACAGATTACTAAAATTGGCATATAAAGGGAGAGTTGTGGACGCTGGAACTCATCGGGCGTTCTGGTATTAGCGAGAACATTCGGTCATGGTTGCTATAAAGTTATTGTTGATATTGACGTTGGTTATAAATACGTGTAAGTTAATGAACTGCATAAGTTAACTATAGCTAATATATATTTATTGATTTTATTTCTTTAGCACAACTTTCCAGTCAATGGAAAGAAAATATTGAGCAAGTTCTGAAGCATTTGCTTGGCAATTTACCCCTTCCCTACTCCTCAGAATTAAACCTGTATTGTGGAGGTAAAAATGGTGAACTTTGGTTCAAAACAATGGTTCACTTAGATAGAGATAAAGATATCATTACCGGCATGAATCCAATAGTAGATGAAGCAAAATTTTACATTAACATCAGTAATTTTAAAATTCCGGTTTCATCAAAGTATAGCTGCAAGATTTCTCTAGGATCTTACACCAACAACAATCTACTCCTAAATATCAGTAAGCTGTATAAATTCATAAATGCAGTACTTCATTTTAAGTAACAAACATTTAGCTGGCAACAACTTGGATGTTACTGAGTTTATTAACAGCTCCGTAATGCATGCAATCTACACAAGTATTTCAGGAGACTCTGCCATCAATTACCATTCAGATTGGAATTGGAATCCATCTGGATAAACACGCAATACTGTATTCAACAAACCTACAAACACCAGTGAAAACTACAAACTCAGCTCTCTTTATCCTATCATGAACACAGTGATATCATACATTCTTCATTTGCCAAAGGACTTCATAACTCATTTGATAAAACTTAGTTTCGGCAAGAAAACTATTTCAGATATTGTAACATCTCAGGAATCAGGTAGGCTAGATGTAAATAATTTATAACATCGTAATATTGAGTCAATCACGTCAGTAAATCAAATATATCTCTGAATTGCTTTCTGCCTAGCATAACTTGATGACACATAGATTCCTTCTATTGTATACCTTAAGATCTGTTACACTTCTAATCAGAATGTGAGCAGAAATCAGTGTTGTTTTTGGTTTAGAAATTCCAGATTTATTAGTTTCAGTTATTCATACTAAAAAATATCTTGATGAGTGCTTAGGTTTAGTTTTTTCCCCAAATTCTCTCTTAATATTTAGTTAGTTTTCAGTATTTCTTCAATATCATGTAGAAGATTTAGTTAATTATACTGTTAATTGGCTTAGTTTTGGTGACTTTGTTTCCCAAATTATTCAATAATGAGACTCCTTAAAGAAAGTAGTAGTGGTAGTTTTCCCAAATAAATTCAAAATAGCATATTTCTATGAAATTTTAGGTTATATAAATGAAGTATTGTAGCAGTTCGGATCTTTCTCTTTGATACTGGCAAGACTGTAGACTACTTACATGAATGAGTCTTATATATTGTGTATGTGTGAATCTACTAATGGATAGTTCGGAATGTTGTGTTGTATGTTTATGGCTATGCTGGAATGACGAGTGGCTTAGTTAATTGTGTGTTCATCCGCGTGTCATCTCCGAGTCCGCCACAGAGCTCCCACCCTGAACTGCCGACCGACTAAAGAATCGAGCGCGAGCACCGATCGTGGGAGACTGCCAATTCGTGGAGACTGGCCGAGTCAAGTGAGACTGGCCAAGTCGAGTGAGACTGGCTGAGTCGAGTGAGACTGCTGAGTCGAGTGAGACCGCTGAGTCGAGTGTGACTGCTGGTTTGTGGGTGACTGCCGAGTCGAGTGAGACTGGCCGAGTCGAGCGAGACTGGCTGAGTTGAGTGAGACCGCTGAGTCGAGTGAGACTGCTGAGTCGAGTGAGACTGCCGGGTCGTGGTAAACTGCCGAGTCGAGTGAGACTGGCCGAGTCGAGTGAGACTGACTGAGTTGAGTGAGACTGGCTGAGTCGAGTGAGACCGCTGAGTCGAGTGAGACTGCCGGGTCGTGGGTGACTGTCGAGTCGAGTTAGACTGGCTGAGTCGAGCGAGACTGTCGGGTCGTGGGAGACTGTCGATTCAAGTGAGACTGGCCGAGTCGAGTGAGACTGCTGAGTCGAGTGAGACTGCCGGGTCGTGGGAGACTGCCGAGTCGAGTGAGACTGGCTGAGTCGAGTGAGATCGCTGAGTCGAGTGAGACCGCTGAGTCGAGTGAGACTGCTGAGTCGAGTGAAACCACTGAGTCGAGTGACACTGCTGAGTCGAGTGAGACTGCCGGGTCGTGGCAGACTGCCGAGTTGAGTGAGACTGGCTGAGTCGAGTGAGACTGGCTGAGTCGAGTGAGACTTGCAAATTGTGCTTCGGCTTGCTCGAACCATACTTCTGATTGTGTGTTCCAGAAGGTGGGAAGTTTAATACTAACAACGCTGGCTTCGGCCATGGACCCAGAACCGTCCAGGACACGCGCCGAGGTCACCAATGTGACAGTTCTGATCTTTCTCTTTGATACTGGCAATACTGTAGACTACTTACATGAATGAGTCTTATATATTGTGTGTGTGAATCTACTAATGGATATTTCGGAATGTTGTGTTGCATGTTATGGCTATGCTGGAATGATGAGTGGCTGAGTAAATTGTGTGTTCATCCGCTTGTCATCTCCGAGTCCGCCACATTATGATATATTTTTGATCGTTTAAAGAATAATTACGTGGTGGCAATTTATACTTTCGTTTAATAATGACTTAATTCAAGGTGAATGTTTACAATAAAAATTGCTTAGTTTTAGTTTTTGTCCAATAGTTTTAATTATTATCAATAATATACTCTTCTAAAATATTTAGTTTTAGTTTTTTAATGCTTTCTACAGCTTAGTCTTAGTTACTCTTACCAAAAGAATAGAATAACCCCAACTAAGGGGTTTTGGTTTTGTTTGAGTAAACTAAACCAACAATGTGAGTAGAGTGCAACTGTTATCTAAGTTAACAGATTCTGAATACATTTGAAGGATGTACTGAAGTATAAAAAATATCAAGAAATTAAGCGACACTGAATACAAGTTTACTGATTTACACTGCATCGTGAACAAACACATAGCTTATGTCGTATAGACATAACAGAGATCAAATCTGAATTTAGTATAGCCATTCTAACTTATAAAATATTTTGTATGTTTAATTATCTTACGGAAATGTGGCTAATGTTTAATTATCTTACGGAAATGTGGCTAGTAGAAATTAGTGCTGTTTAGTTAACTAAAACTAAGTTGTAGAGAACATGAACAAACTAAAACTAAATAGTTTAGAAGACAGTAAATTTGATAATAACTGAACTACCAGTAGAGTGGAGGATAAAAACTAAAGTGAAGCAATTTTTAATGTAAACAATTCACTTTGAATTATGTCATTATTAAATGAAGGTATTAATTGCCATCAAGTAATTAGTATGAGTAATAGCTGGGGTAACCATGCTATTCAGGATTAATAGCACGAGTAACGATTGAAATAGCACGAGGCGAAGCCGATTGTTATTTCAATTGCTTTATGAGTGCTATTGATCCCTAATAGCACAGGTTATCCGTGCTATCATTCGTTAATAGTAGGCCAGCTTTTAATAAGTCTCTTGCACATTGTCCCCTACTAGAAACTACTCGAACTGTCGTGTGCACTTACCCGTACTATTTCACTTAGCTACGGAGGTATTCCACTTAGTTTCCACTTAGTAACTGAGGTATTCCAATTAGTTACGCGCTATTTCACTTTCCCCGTGCGATTTCAATTGAACAGCGATTTTTCCCATTCATTTTTGAATGGGCAACTTATGCGCCATACTATTGTTCTCTAAACTATACTAGTGGTGTGCTTGAGCACAAATGGCGAGCGAGCCTAAAGACTATACTATTTTAATATGAATGATTTTGACTTCTAACACTGAAGCTACTGATAAGGTCCAGTTTTTAAATTTAGCATACAGGGTAAAGGGATTTCAGTGCCATAGTAACAACTCTCTGCAACTGCTTGAATTGAAGGAAAAAAAACAACAACAAAACAATACACGTTATTTAAAAGTTTTCTTTGTGATATTCTTTAGCTAAGTAGTGGTTGTAACACACAATGCTTTGACACAACTGGACATGCACCTACACAGACTTACCTTCCCAGTAGTCTAGTGGACAATGTATTTTCAAGTAAATACTGTTGCGCACGGCTTATAACCATGACAAAGAGCGCATTGACTTACCACCGCCACTAACTCGAATAGAAAAACTGCACCCGCAAAAGAATTCAAACGGTAAACAATTTAATTTCTAGGGTGATACGGGTACTGATCGATAAACCAGAGGATTCTGTTTAGTGCAATTTGGGACGGGGTCGACCACATAACTAACACAAAAACGCGAGGGTCAAAGTACAAAATGACATACGTACGTCCATATATATAAATAAACATCCCCGATTTTCGATTGTGTTACCCCTGTAAGTGTCTCGCTCGCTACGCTCGCTCGCCAATAAAATATATCATACTTTGTTTATAATACCTAAGATTTCATAGAAATATGCTATTTTTTAAGTTATTTGGGAAACTACCAATACTACTTTCTTTAAGGAGTTTCATTTTTGAAGAATTTGAGAGACAACGTAAATTAACTAAAATTAAGCCAATTGATAGTATAGCTAACTAAATCTTCTACATGATATTGAAGAAATAGTAAAACCTAACTAAATCTTTAGGGAGAATTTGGGAAAAAACTAAAACCAAGCATTCAAGATATTTTTTTTAGTATGAATAAAACTAAGACAATCTGGAATCTCTAAACCAAAACAACACTGGTTGAAATAGCACAATGAAGACTAAAGTACTAAACCCATAAAATAGTTCACTCTATGTCATGTATTGCTATAAAAAAGAGAATGACAAACTTATCAATTATATATAATGCAATTTTTAAATACATCTGGTGATGAGTTTGTAACATCAAATAATTTTAAGTTACTTAAAGTGTAGCTATTGTAGCACCATAATTTATATGCTTACTATATCTATTGTACATATGTATTAAAATTATATATACATTATCTATAATAATATTATATTCTTCAATAAAAAATTTTTAGGAAGTAAAGATTCGAAGGAAAAACTTGAGAATTCAATCAAGTTATCACAAGGCACACCTTACAAGACAGGTACTAATTATATAATTAAAAATAAAATAATGAAAATAGTAGTTTGCAGTGAGCAAATTTCACTGGGTAAACTAGTATGAAGGTATACAATACTATGACATGTAGTTTATATGAGAAATGTATAAATGTGTATCAATGTACATATAACATACAGGTAAAATACTATAGTAACATATACATAGTACATGTGTATGACCAGGTCTACCCTTGCATTTACAGAACTGAACTGAACATACACTATCATCACACACACACACACACACTCAATAATCATGCATGTACACATCTCACGTATTATTTCACCATGTCATATAGCCGTGAGCCAACTGTATTGTCTGGCAATGCATTCTTATGGTTACTCAGTGCTTTAAAATTATTCTTTGTGTATTGTTCACTTTTGTCTGAGTGTCATTATTGTAAATATACGGACACAAGAAGCACTCCGGTCCTTCGAAAAATACAACTACTGATAGCTATGTCCATTCCCACTGTTGCGTTAGCAGACTGTGGAGAGGGAGCTCGTGAGAGTCATCCTTACCCCCTTCAGTGTATACACATAGTAAAAGTACTTTTGCATGCTTTATAAAAATCAACTCAGAGTATCTTACTAAATGATTACACTTGTGCTTTCACAAATTTATTTTACTGTAGAGTCGTCAAACTTCTCTGTTAGTAAAGAACTCACTGGATGTAGAGCTGTTCAATTGTAGTTTATATTAAGCTTTAGTCTCTGTTTGTGGGACTATTAATTTGTACCCAAAACACTTTATAGGCGAGTGAGCGAATCAAATGTATAGCTACACCAGAGGTACAAATTTGAGCAAAGAAGAAAGTATCAAATAATAAATTGATAGCCACTGAGTCAAGATGTTTAGTCCTTGATTAGCTAGATTATGGTTTACTCTTTAAAAGTCTAAAACCGAACATTGTATTGGCAAACAATATAGAAAGAGATAGACAGTAAAGTGTGTGGCATTATGTGTGATTTAGTAGAGAAAAACTATTTCAATTTTGTTCATCTATTATTACGCTTTCAGTTTAGATATTAAGAAAATAGTAGCTAATATTGATGATAATGATATTGTAAGGTCAAAAAAGTTTTCCTACTCTTTCAATAATGAAGTAAGCAAAAATATTAAAGATAATGCGAGTGTAATGTTTCTTGCATAGTAATTACATTGGAAGTTATGTTTGGATGCATGTGTTACCAAAATTGCAGAGCATTTTTTGTAGCTTGTAAACAACTATTTTTTGTATTTCGTTTATCTTGGCACATTATTAATTAAATATCTAGAAACAATATTTTAATGTACATTAATAATTATTATATATTTCTTTTAATTAGGTATAGCAGGAAGAAAATATTTGGATAGAAAATTTAAGAATTCTATCAAGACATCACATACTACACGTTACAAGACAGGTACAAATTATTATTATGAATATAAACATACAATGCAATCCTATTGTAGTAGTGTAGTGAGCGAAACTCCCAATTCTTATTATGGCTTACTCTTCAAAAATCTGAATACAGAAAATTGTATTGGCATGCAATATAGAAATAGATAAGAGATAAGCAGGAAAGAACCACTCACCCTAAGCTTGTCTCCTGGTAGAACATGAATGACTAGTAACATGAATAGTGAGAGAGTGAAACATGTGACAGTATCAAGGATGTTAAATTAGCTATCAAATATTATGAAGCATTTGTTTAAGAATTGGTTATTGTTTAATATAATACTTGCAGTAATCATAATGACATATATACGTCGTTTTAATCTTACGCAATATTTTTTTAATTGTTCTCTGAAGTAGATTTAAGCTAGCTCATTCACTAGCTGAAAAGTATAGGCTAACTCATTCACCTACTCAAATACAAGAATGAAATTTTATTTGTATTTGTTTTATTCGTGTTGTTTAATGATATAAATTACTTCCAGCTGTATATATGCACATAATTATGTATTCTATATTTCTTGTCTTAGGTTATTTTCGAAGAAAATATTCAGATGCAAAATTGAAGAATTCGGACAAGTCAACTACACACGGTACACGTTACAAGACAGGTATTAATTATGTTTAAAATACAATTATTATATTTGTTGAGTGAAGTGAGCAAGCACCCCATTGGGTACACATTATTACACATTATTAGATTAGACAAAAGATGGACTCACTATATTGGCATGTTTCAATATTATTATCAAGCAAGTAAAGATAGATACTAATAGGGGTGAACAATTGTAAATAAGGTATACGTTTTATGTATGTATATTTGGTATGTACGCCCCTTGAAGATGTTATACTCGATTCAGACTTAGCTAGACAGTCTAGCATCAGATATGGAAAGGTGTTTGTCTATAATAAGTACAAATTGCTAAACCGATTACAACTTTATTATCTCTCTAAATTATGTATTCTTTTGTAGAGAATGACCAATATATCACTTTCGTTCACTCTATGATGCTTTCATTGTAGGTATTAACAAAATGGTTGCAAGAAATATTGGCGATAAGAATATCAGGTCAAGAAGGTTCCCCCAATCTTTCAAAGGTAAGTGAAGAATTAAAATGTGATTAGAATATAAAGTCTCTTGCATGAAAATTAAATTTAAAGTTACGTTGGATGCATGGATTACCAGAAAATTTGCAGAGTTTTTTTTTTGTCTTCTCTTAGCAATTTTCATTAAACAACTGGAACAACAATCTGTGTATCTTATATTACTATATTTTAATTAGGTTTAGGAAGAAAAGATTTACACACAAAATTTGAGAATTCTATCAAGACATCACATGGTACACGTTACAAGACAGGTAATAATTATTATTAAATATTATTTACTTACAATCCAATCATTACTGTACTAGTGAGCAAAACTCTGAATTCTACAACATTAATACACATACTAACTATGGAAGTTATAAGTCACTTAAATATTATTTTCATTTTCATTCATTTTATTCACATGTTTGTTTTCCTTGCAGATATACATGTTAGTTAAATGTTTATGTTGCTTGCAGATATTAAGAAAACAATTTCCCATTATGATGATACTAATTTTGGTGATATCAATAAAAGATCAAGAAGCATCGCAGTCTTACAAAGGTATGTAAATTTATTTAGCTAACTATTATCACAACACTAGTTATATGTGACATTTATATAATTTTGGGTGTAGCTATACAATTATTGTTTTCTTGTGAACCATACAGGTATTATAGGTATACATAATACATACATATTATATTCAATTATTATATTCATTAGAAAAGAAGAATCTAGACATGGAACTCAAAAATTCTGTTGAGCCATCTCAGAGTAAAAACACCTTTGCAGGTATGTATATAAAGTAAAGAACAAGCAAGCAAAGTAAAATAAGACACTGTCAGGGATGTAGTATCTTTTATAAGTACAAATAGTGTGACTTACATATAAATACAGTTTCAGTGTTCTGTGATAACTTTTGAGTACATTATTCAGTACATGTAAGCATCCATGTATGTCTTAAGAAATTATTTTAAATGGCTTTATTGTGGCTATACTTATCAACAATTTACAACTTATACACTTTGCAGTCTGATTGTATGCATAGAGTGATATTTTATATACATTTTTAACATTAGGTAATAAAGTTATCTCGGAAGCATCCGTAATGTATAAAGAAGATGCAAATAAGCCTAAGTACGGAAACAACAGTCACCAACATCTTGCTGCTCTATTTGCTGCCTCACTGATTAGTTTTGGGATTGTTGCGTTCACTATCACTATTATCATAGCCATAGTGTTCTATTATAAAAATGTCAAAGAAAGAAAACAAATTCAAGATGTAGAAAATGGATTAAGCCGGAATTTCAACTCACATCCATCAGTAAGAAAAGCCAGAAAAGGACCTAATGGAGTACGACTAAAGACAGTTAGGTAAGATATAACCAGTGGGACATTTGTGCAAATGATTGAAATAAATAATTCTTTTCAATGTTGACATCTATGTATTCCTGAATGTTGACTGCATTTTGTAGAATTCAACAATCAAAGTCAGAGCCAGATTTATACACTCTACCAGTTCCAGTAAACACCAGCTTAATCCTATCCAAATCCTGTGACAATATGGCGGATTCTGTGTCATTAGACTTAGACAATTATTCACTAAACATGAATCGAGAATACAGTGTAGTTCAGTTAACAGATCACAATGAGACCAGTAACATAAATATGGTGGCATCAAATTATGACATACCTACACCTTGTTTGACTAACGTAAGCCCAGTGCACGAGATTTCCACTGCTGAAGACCAACTACAGGATAAAGAACACGAGGAGACAAAGACCACTCCGGTATACAGTCATCTTTTTCAAGGAAAACATGTAAACACATTGAGGAAAATATCCACCAGTGAAGATCTGCCTCAAAATGAAGATCACCAGGAGATAAAGACCACTCTCATTTATGTTCAGCCAATTTGATGATATTTTCGGTCTATTTGAGATAACATTTGAAATGTTAAAACTTAGCTATCATAATACAGCTAGCTAAAAGGGTTTACTGTAGAATAAACATGGCTATATTAGTTGAAATACAGAGTAATAACAACAAAGTAATTGGAATGACTTTTCTAAAGACACCCATGACTGAGTACATGTACACAGAGATTTAATATAACTATAGTGAAGTATGGCTTGTGTGTTCCTGTAAATTCACTCGTTTCAGAATATTGCCAGAATAGTTTGTATGTAGCAACTTGTGATATGATACTCTTGGCATAGTCGGATAACACAATAACAATGCCCTCAGCAGAGATGTTGGTATACTCTTATAAAGGCACATGCTAGATCATCATGGACAAACAAGTTTAGATATACATGCTTAGCCCGGTACCAATGCATGTCTAGCTCATTAGTGGTGGACTATATTGCTGACCAGTCAGCTATAGGGTAGCTGCAAACAAATCATTCTCTGTGATTTGATGTTCCGGATGGAAGAGGACAATGTCTGGTGAAGGGCAAAATGAAGATTGTTTTACATCTTGACATTTTTTTGTGTACACATTTTTTGAGTGTCTTCATCAGCACTGATTTGGGATAGGAATCAGTCATGGATGTGACTAATTTGTGAGTGGGTCATTAAACATATCACCAGCTTCAGTTTAGATGATTGAGTTTATAGCCTCAGAAGTGACTGCAGAATGAGTTGTAAGATCGGTCTGTTCCGCTTATATCCATCGGTGTTTCGAGCTGATCCTGAAAAAACATCAATATAGCTATAACAATTTATCTGACTGGACGTGGAGGCATTAACTGTAAGTAGTGCGTTTTATATCTCAGCATTCTTCTGGTCTGAATCATAAGCTCCAAATATATCCTGAAACTTCCAGAATGGTGTAAATTATACTCCTTGATCCCCACATAACCTAATGTTGTTATGGAGTGTAGTGTTACTACTATAGGTGCTTTATGTTTCCAGCATGTGCAGTTCCTCTGAACTTAAGGACACATATGTAGTAGAATGGGCTGTCTTGTGTGTAGCAAACAAATGCATTGAAAGTTATTCTATCATGATAGGTATTAAATAGTTGTTCACTCGTGCTGTGTCCAATATATACAGGATATAAGAATTTCTTGCTTAATGTCAAGATGGAAGCTCATTCAGATGTTGTGATCCTACAAGAAGATGATTAAGATTAGGTTAAAGAAAAGAGAGCTTTGAGTTACATCTCACAGCTTAAGTTTTAGTTCATGTTTAGTTTTCAGGAGCCTAAATGTAGTGTTTAGTACTCTAATGAAGTGGAAATAATAAATATAACTATCTTAAAGAGTTCATTTCCCACCCTATATTGCATAGTATAAAGACAGGAAATTCAATCTGTATACTATGTAGTATATTCTAGTTCACTTCATAGTTTACCATGCTGCTTACACTGCACATGTGCATCTTCAGTATACTTCAGTAGATGAACTAAAAACAGACAGACCCTGTATTATTTGACATGCGCCATTCCTTGTATATTCATGTAAACTTGCAACATTATGCGTACTACCTAGTCAATGTCATGTAAACTATGAATCATTCAGAAATCATCCAGTATTCTCATGTATACTTGACATGTTTCATCCAGTAAATTCCATGTCAACTGTTTTCATGAAACAACAGCTCAAATATATTCCCATGTAAGTACTACATAATACATACTTGTATACTCCAAATTACTATGAACAATGTTGATCGTCATTTTTAAATTCTATCATAATCATGAATAAAAAAATGTTAAATGATCAATGACAGTCTGATGTGGTGGAATTGTTTATTTCAGCAGTTTCAGAGCAGATATCTGAAGAAATAAAACTCACAAAATAATAGACCATTATTGACATATCCATATATCACAAAAATAGAATACAGATAATATAGAGTCTAAACATACTTTATTAAACTAGAGATTGCACATTAAAATAATATCACAGATACTTAATCAGATTGAAAAGTCAAAAATACTTACCAAATTAAAAAAAAACACACAAATGCTTAGCCAAAGTTAAACAACAACAACAAAAATGCACATTATGCCACAAATAGATAAAAAATATTTAACCTAATTGGCTTCCATGTTATCACACGCACTTTACAGAAGTACAAGATCACACTTACTTTGTCAACGGAGTTTACCACACCAAATGATCACACATGCCTTACCATGCCAAGAGATCACAGATACTTTACCAACCAAGAGATGGTTGGAGAGTTTTGTGAGAAAATATTTTAGACCAAAATGCATTGATTAGTGACAAAATTTGAACCGATGAGTGGTACATCATTGATAAAAGTCTTACATAAGCACTGTATTATTATGTTGTTGTTTGAAAAAGTAAAACAACAATTGAAGCACATGGCTAATAATATGGTTTAGAATGTCAGTGCTAACTAAAGTTTGTATATACTTTACAACGAGCTCCGTCTGTAAATGATTGACAAGGAAACGTTGAT
>WLWD01001860.1_pt1 | contig 57565 bp, 40 predicted proteins | sample 6712731 | NCBI WGS metagenome assembly WLWD01 (sample SAMN12718690, study PRJNA576275) | sponge metagenome | isolation source: marine sponge | host: Mycale hentscheli | place: New Zealand: South Island, Marlborough, Capsize Point | collected 2014-11-01 | reverse complement strand
ACTCAGATAACCTGCTGGTGCCTATCAACTCAGAAAACCTGCTGGTGCCTATCAACTCAGATAACCTGCTGGTGCCTATCAACTCAGATAACCTGCTGGTGCCTATCAACTCAGATAACCTGCTGGTGCCTATCAACTCAGATAACCTGCTGGTGCCTATCAACTCAGATAACCTGCTGGTGCCTATCAACTCAGATAACCTGCTGGTGCCTATCAACTCAGAAAACCTGCTGGTGCCTATCAACTCAGATAACCTGCTGGTGCCTATCAACTCAGATAACCTGCTGGTGCCTATCAACTCAGATAACCTGCTGGTGCCTATCAACTCAGATAACCTGCTGGTGCCTATCAACTCAGATAACCTGCTGGTGCCTATCTACACTAAACTATTGTTTATTCTTGCCTCCATGTTATAGTAATGGATAGAGAAAGTGGCCAGCTATCATTAGTTATCTTACTGCTACCAGATGCATTGACTGCACAAGCAGCAGAACTGCAAACACTATGGGAGAACTAGTATAGACTAGACTCCTCCCACATCACACAAACTCCACCCACCTCACAACACCGTGCCAGTGATTACACACTAAACACACACACATTCAATTTTCAATATTCATACCTTGACTGTGTTGACGTATGTATGTCATTTGTACTTTGACCTTTGCTTATTTTTGTGCTAGCTCGGTGGTCGACCCCATCCCAAATTTCCCTGAACAGAATCCTCCACTTTATCGATCATTACCCGTATCATCCAATGGAATTGAGTTGCTTACCACTTTGAATTCTCTTTTGCGGGTGCAGTTAAAACTTACAAACTTACTGAAGTTCCATTTTCTATTCAGTGATTATACGCCCAATATAATACTGTTATCCTTATTTGAAAATTCATTGTCCAATAGTCTAACCATGATGGTATGTAAGTCTTGTGTTGGTATGTCCAGTGAACGAGTGTGTGCAGGGATTCATACAGGATTTTTCGCTAGGGGGGGAAATTTTGTCGAGTCGCAAAAAACAGTTTATCTACATAATATGGTCAAGTCATGACCGTGAGACTGTGAAACAGATTTCAGATGAAAACTTGACCAACTATATAATAGTTAGGCACCGCCTGCGAGACCATTTTAAGGGTCTTGGAGGTATTTGGCTTTTACATCCCAAGCGCAGCAAGGGCACTACTTAGGGCCTGAGGGACCCTAAAAACAGTAGTTCACGACAGCTGCACAGAGCCTAACTAATTTAGAATGTAGCAACTTCTCTTACAACGCAATCAGAGGGACACAAATTGATCCTGCCCTCAAAGTGGGGAGACTAAGTTTATAGTGTTCCTCTCTGGAGGACCTAAGCAATATAAAGTTCCTGTGTCACTATACAAAAACTACAGCATCTATTAATATGAATTGGTATTGAAGGACCAGAACTAGAGAAATGTTGATTTTGAAGATGTGTAACTGATCTGTAAGGCTATTTATATTGATCATCAATTTTTCTGAAGAATTCAGTTGGGGAAAAAAATGTTTAGGGGGGAGGCGGAGGGGGAATCCCAGGGCTCCCATAGTCTGTATGAAACCCTGGGTGTGAAAGTGTTGTGTGTAATAGCTACTGCTTAGCTAAAGAATAGCACAAAATAAATATTTAACTAACAAATAAACATTTTAGTTGTCTTTACATAGTTAAGTCAAACAGTTGCAGCGAATGGTTACTATGACACTGAACCCCTTTACCGTACATACGTAATTTTAAAACTCGACCTTTTTTTAGTACCTGGAGTGTTAAAGTAAAATTAATCATACAACAGTACTTAGGTTTATGTAGCCTAACTCGGGAGACTCGCTCACCATTTGTGCTCAAGCACACCACCAGTTACAATCCCTGATGATGTTGTTGTTGTTATTTCTACAAATGCTTAGTAATAATTGCACTGAGAAAGGCATAGAATTGCAGCCTATACATCAGCCTGAGCTTTGTTAGTTGAAGTTTGGACAGCTGAGATGGCTGTATCGTACTGAGTTCAACTATTAGTTACTTCTCCCCTCTCTTTGCTGCAAAAGATTGAAGGAAGTACTGAAGGAAGTACTGAACAGCAAGCACTCATAGGAATGTATGTATTTTACTGATTATTCTGAAAGCCATTCATTCACAAGCTAAGTGTTGCCCCATTGCTCATCTCCACACATGTACATGTAGCTAATAACATGTACATGTAGCTAAATACATGCACATGTAGCTAATAACATGTATATGTAGCTAATAACATGTACATGTAGCTAATAACATGTATATGTAGCTAATAACATGTACATGTAGCTAATAACATGTACATGTAGCTAAATACATGCACATGTAGCTAATAACATGTACATATGTAGCTAATAACATGTATATGTAGCTAAATACATGCACATGTAGCTAAATGGAATATTTTGCAGCCGAAAACTAGAGATAACACTGATCCAAAAAGAAAAATATTATAGCTTAAAAAATATGTTCAATATAACAGAAAACCTCAATTTAAACAGACAGTGTAATTTTGATTCAGTATTTTTTACACACTATTTGTACGAGAAACAGCACGGGTAGCCTTGCTATTCAGGATTAATACAATAGCACGAGTAATGTGATTGAAATAGCATGAGACAAAGCAGAGTGCTATTTTTCAAGTGCTATTGATCCCTAATAGCACAGGTTACCCGTGCTATCACTCATTAATACCCGTGCTATCACTCATTAATAGTAGGCCAGCCTTTCTTTTTAAATCGTTTGCACTGTAGCTACACCATATCGCCACTCAATATCTCTGTATTCAAAGATCATATCAATGAGCGTAGTTGATGCGAAACAAAATCTACAATAGTTAATTGTAACTTTATATTGGCTGTTAAAAAGAGAAAAATTTGCTATTATTATAATTATTTCAGCCGAGAATGACTGAATCATTGAAAAAATCTATAACGTGTCAACTAATAGGGTGAAAGGTCAATCCACCAGCTTCAATTTTTTTGACAATGTGATTCTTTTGGTCAGAAGTATAAAATTTTAGTCTTGCCCCCACTGTGACAAAAAAAACACCCTCCATTAGTGTTGCATACTCAACATTGGAAAAAGTATTATATTTAAAGTGAACATTATTGTCTTAACCCAATGGAACTATTTATTTCGATTTATAAAACATTATGTCACCTGTAATGTAACGATGAGATGGCCAAAAAGTGTGGGTTGTCTCACTTTTTGTACCACATGTGATAAAATAGCCAATACTTTTTCCAGAAAGTCGCTAAGCTTAAATTGTGAGGTAGCCTATAACAAATAGTTTATGCACTACTAACTGTTGTTTAAAATAGTGGATTCATAAAATCATTTACAAAATTACATTGGCATCACCTTTTGATATATAAATACTGGCCTTAATTATAAATTACAACCTTCTTCAAAATTTGCTATAAAATAAATTACCTGTAGTGGCTTGTCTACTTAGCTTCCTTGAAATGCAGTCTATAGCTGTACTCACAATCGTTGCTTCTGCAAACCCAATAACTCGTTCCACCTCCTCCACAACCCATGGCCGAAGTTCTTCTAGCTCTCTGTAGCTAAGCATATTAGACAGCTTTGCACAGCCAACGAACTCAGTCTCAGCGAGGTAGTAAAATACTAGCTAATCACTGTCACTACTACCACCGCGCTACTTTTACGTTTAAATTCTTATTAAAGCACACTATAGTGTTGTCCCTTTACCTGGCGACGTCCTTCACCTACCGCGCGCGCTACGCTCGATCTGTGGGAAAGGTAGGTAGTGAAGGGTTTTTGTTGTTGTTGTTGTTGTTGTTGTTGTTTTTTGCAAAAGAAGGGTGCACCACGGATGTCGGTGAAGCCAGGTCTGACTACTACGCGAGACTAGGGGACGAAATATAATAGCAGAATTGGTAATAAGCTTAGGATCTCGGATTGTTTCCTCTTCTATCTTTCTTTTTCTTCCATCCACCCACTCTAGCTATAAAAACTGAACACTGGGTCGCTGAACTGGAGTTGGGGAATAGTGTTCACCTACAGTAGCTAACTATTCATAGGTATAAAAAAGGCAGAGAAGCAGAAGAATACAAGGGTCAAGAAAAACATAAGCAGGTTGCAAGAAACTGACTGAGGTAATTGCTTCATTAAAGAAATGAAAGAAAATACACAGGAAAAAAACATACTGAGTAGCAAGAAACGTAGACTAAGGAGTAGAAGGGAATTAAGAGTTCGAAAAGAGGAATAAGAAACACTGGGATGAGGAGCATGAAAGGATAAAAATAACTTGTGCTACTGCACTTCTAATTTGCACAAGTTAGTACATCAGGTGGGCACAGTGTGGTGGGTACTTGCTAGTTAATGATAAATATCAGTTTACTAAATACATTACATATCCCCTTTCAGCTCAAATACTCCTGCAGCAGAATTCTTAGTTGGAAGCAGCAGAACATCACGGGCCAGCCATATATGCATCAACTACAACAAGTCTACTCTATTACAGTAACTAGTAAACATTTCTGTGTATGTACTGGATTTTAACTAGAATTTCAAAATATACCTTGGTCAAAGATATAGAAGGGTCAAGAAATCATTTAGCTGGTGTCTTAACTTGCTGAGTTCCTGACACTTACTGGCCAATTACTCAACATTCATTCACTTCAACCATAGATAGAAAACATGTTTTCTATCTATACTTGAACACTCTCGCCAGGTCCTTGTCCAATTAGTTACGGTGTAGCTCACGTCTACCAGTGATGAAGTTTTGTTTGTTAGGAGGTCAAAATAAATAATAATAACGAAGAATAATGGCTCAAACAAAGTCATTTTGGTGAATACAAACTGATAAAAAAAAGTGAGCAATATTACAAAATAAGTTTATCATTAGGTTACAACTAATAAATAATCGAATTCACGTCTAGTATGGAGGAGGATATGCTTGACCTGGAGCAGGTGGGTAGCCTGGAGCTGATGGGTAAGGCGCCTGAGGAGGTGGATAACCTTGAGGAGGAGGGGCTGGATAACCTTGAGGAGGAGGGGCTGGATAACCTTGAGGAGGAGGGGCTGGATAACCTTGATGGGGTAGAGCTTGGTAGCCCTGAGGGGGCAGAGCTTGGTAGCCCTGAGGGGGTGGCGGTGGCTGTCCATATCCAGGTGCTGGTTGACCTATTTAATGATATAATAATATTACACATGTGCGAATGCACTCGACACAGATATGAATGCCCTATTTCAAGTTATGTCTCTGGCTTATTCCATAATTTACTACTTATGATTAATTTGCTTGGCTATTGTAATACCTGCAGAAACAAATCCATTTCAGGTATTATAACAGGGAAAAGCTAGTCCCCAAGTAATTACAAGCTTGCCTTGGTCTTGTTTACAACCAACTTAAAGATAAATGCAAGCCTCAACCTAGAACAAGGCACAAGGTAAATGCAAGCCTCAACCTAGAACAAGGCACAAGGTAAATGCAACTCAACCTAGAACAAGGCACAAGGTAAATGCAAGCCTCAACCTAGAACAAGGCACAAGATAAATGCAAGCCTCAACCTAGAACAAGGCACAAGATAAATGCAAGCCTCAACCTAGAACAAGGCACAAGGTAACAAAACACTTTATGGATTTGTCTAACAAACGAAAGTGAAACTCCAATTATATAAAAATACACAGTTTACCATAAGTTGGAGGAGGAGGAGCCTGGGTCCCCATGGGATAGTTGGGATAGTTGGTAGCAGGTGGTAGTACTGTGCCCACTGGGACTGGAACCTGCTGAGTCACCACAATCACCTCCTTGGGTGCAGCACAAACAGGGGCCACATGGACATGTGGAACATGGTGGTGACCATGGTGATGATGATGATGGTGACCATGGTGGTGATGGTGGGCATTGTGATGAGCAATGTCTGCACGAACAGCTGCATTATCTGCCTGATGATGCTTCATGTTAGCTTTAGACTGGCAAAAAAGATACACAGGAGAATAGATTCTGCATGTCAAACTGCAACCCTGCCTAACGAATTGCAGTTGATTCGCTTACCTCTAATGCCACTGCTTTTCCTATGTTGCCATGAAGAGCAGCATTCACTGCTCTTCCATGTAACCTCTGCTCTTGGCGTTCCAGCCGAGCTTCTTGCTGCAAAGTGAATAAACACGTATTAAGAAGGACCGCGAAACCGTAACCCAACGCGACTACCAGCATAATCTACTCACGTTAAGAGCTCTCCTCTCTTCACGTCCCCAGCCAGCCATGATTGAAAATATGTAGTGTCAGTAATCAGTTAACGTCTGTAGCAGCGCTGTTTCAAGGCCTTGACGACGTCTCCGTTTCACTAAATACGCCCACTTACTGCATCACATGATTTGGAGAGTTTTTTTTTTGCACAAATCACCGGGCGCACTGCGCGTGTCGCAGCATAGAAAGACGCGCAAGCATTTGTGGGTGTGGCATTGGGTGGAGTTACAGATGCAGTAATTATGACGATCAATACCTAATACCAAGAACATCTTGATTCGTGTATGGCAAAACATGGAGTCAAACACCGCTCATTTACTGTGGAATACAAACTTGAGGCCATTGAATGGATTGAAAAAAAATCTAGCAGTCTTAGAGCCGCTTCACTTCATTTTGGATTGGATAGAAAGGTTTTGAGGTCGTGGTTAAAACAGAAAGAAACTTTGCAGTAAGTATTGGGAGATAAGGTTGTACTAACAGGCTGTGAAAAAGTACAATAGGACAATCAATTATAAATTTCCTACTCAATTTTTTTTCTTAATAGGAGCTATTGTTGTTGGACAAATATTTGGTTGGGTCATTGCTAACTAATTGAACAGTCACTCTGGCATACGACTCCACAGATGCCACTGCCATAAAAGCTGGAGGGCAGTAGTCTCGCACCATTTAATATGTGGGAAAGGGGTCTGGTAGACTGACTTTGAGCGGTTTGTTCAGTTCCCCTTGCTAATTCAAACTTTTGCGTGAGTATTTCTATGCACTCTCGAGCAGCCGTGCCAAAGCCATTCCTTTTGACGTAATGGTAAGAAGTGACTTGGACTAGTTGCTTTAAGAGATCTGCAGTTGAAAGCTATCAGAAGTTTCGCTTAGCAGCAAGATACCATTGTTTCTTTGCCTACCTGTCATTATAAATGCTATGGTACCTTTTAAAGGTGAATGGTGCTAGCCAAAAATCAATATCAGTGTCATTAAATTCAAGACCAGCAGCATCTCCCAGCATACTTTACATTTCTCTACAGCAATACAGAACCTGCTCTGCCTACTAATCTGAGCAATTCACGTGCCTGCTGACTAAGCAAGAACAGACTGCTCCCAAACCCTTTTCTCGCTTAGCAATTGGTAAAGGGTCTGGCTACACGAGACTAGGAGGGAAGCCCCACCTCCCCACCCCACCCTGTGTCCCAAGACAAAGGGAGCAAGAGCCCCCACTTTTTATAGTAGTGTCGGTGTAATTAGGTAGAATGTAGCTGTGGCATTAAAACTGAATGTAGTAAATAATTTTTATGGGTACGCCCCTGGACTTGTTAGTTTATTTCTGAGCAGGATTGAGTGAGAATAATTGAAGAGTGTGTTAGGACAGTATGAAACTTGAAGATCAAATTCTAACCAGAGTGAAGAAGTAAAATTGTAGACAAGCCACACAGAATAGTTGAGTTAAGATCAAAGGAGCTACGTATAGTCCAGAGTTGGGGTTGATTATGATTACAATCGTAATCGATTACAATCGATTACAAGGTTTTGCGTAATCGTAATCATAATCAAAATCATGTGACTAATTGTGGGTGTAATCGTAATCGTAATCATAATCATAATCATATTTTTGTAATCAAACCCATAGAACTATTACTGGTAATATTAGCAGTGAAGTAGAACAGCAAGTGTTTGCTATAATTAGTTGTGACACAGCAGTTTTTAACTAACACCACTTTTTACAGTGTTGATTAGTGTTCTATTGACACCTAATAGTCTACAAGGGAGAGCTTGTCTAACTGTGCTTGTGTATGTGTGTGTGTGTGTGTATGGTGGGGAGGTGGATCATTTTATCATTCATGACTGGCTCTGAATGCCTTGAGAGCTAGCTGCTTACTGAATGCTAGAAAGCACAACATTTGTTAAAAAACTTGTTTCTTCGTTGCAACAATCATTAATTTTTGACATTGTAATCGTAATCATAATCGTAATCAACACACTGTAATCGTAATCATAATCATAATCGTATATTTGACTGTGTAATCATAATCGTAATCAATGTTTCGTAATCATACTGTAATCGTAATCATAATCATAATCATGTTACCGTAATCAACCCCAAGTTTGACGTATACCCATCCAGATGACACCTGAAACACAAGTAGTAGAGACATTGTTTGGAGCTTTTAAAATGCTGACTGTCTTGCTGTATGATATGTTGGAGTGTTTCCAGACTCTGACAATATAATTCTAGTACTACAATAGTTAACAGTGAGCATGCTCCACAAACACTGTTTACCAGTCACCATGGAGAGTTTATTAATAACCCCGAAGGAGAGCTTTGGTAAGAATTGAACACGTTGGGTTAAGTTTTAATATTCTGTGCTTTTATTGGCTGCATAAACAGAAAACTTGTTTCTTAGTACTCACACGTAGTAAGCACTTGTGTGAATTCTATAGTTGCTTGCCAAAGTCTGGACTGAGGAGTGTGTATTTCTACCGGAATGATATGCTTTAATTATCTGAGTGTTGTGTTGTGTTGTGTGGGCATGTAGAAGAATACAGCAGTCTGGAGGCTCCCGGAACAAGAAGCTTCACAATGGTCGCTGCCCTATCTCAGAGGAGCTTGACAACAAAGTATTGGAAAGTGTAGAACTGGCACAGAAGAGGTTAATGGGTCACTTGAATGATCAGGACGTTCTGAAGATAGCCAAAGAGGTGGGGAGAGATTTAGGCATTACGGATTTCAAGGCCAGTGGGTCGTGGCTCAGAAGATGGAAGTGCAGATGTGAGGCAGCTAAAAGAAAGGTGTCCACTACTGGAATTACTGAAAAGAAACTTGTGAATGGAACTCCAACGATTGGTCATCAGCTGACGTCTCTCTCAGAGGACATGGATAGGTTTGTCACCCTCTCTGGTGTTGGGTGTGGGCATACGAATGGTGGAGAGTCCAACTCAATGAGCAATAAAGTAATGGAGTTACAAGGGGAATGTGTTATAGACTACAGCACACCTGAACACAACTATTGTATCCAGGTCACTTCACCGGCATCTCTGGACAATGACGTGAAATGCCACTCTCCAGATTTAAAGTCCAATGTTGCGGAGCTACTTGAAAATGTGGCTCTGTTGCAGGCCCATGACCACCTTCAGGCTCATGAACGCACCAGCCTTGTAGGACTGGAGGGTGGTAACCTCATGTGTACGTATGTTGCCAACCCATGTGAAGACTCATATTCGACTAACACAGTCAGTGAGTCTACCAATGGAGGGTCTCAGGAAGGTGTGAGTTGTTTCCTTGACTACTCTGGGCTGGACAGCTCAACAGACTTCTCGTGTTCCACTTCCCCAGCATCTCTGCTGGAAGAAGAACCTTTTATATCTGTTCTCAACCATCGTTCCTTCACAGACCCTTTTCCATTTCTGCCTCCTTCCTACATATGTTTTCCACCGGACAACTTGCGGCCCTTTACCTCGGATGGTATTGGAATTGATGACCTGCTGCAGGAAGCCCAGGAGCTGGACTCGGCCAGCAAGAGAGTGAGGGACAAAAAGTCCAAATCTGTCAGACCTGCTCAGACTGGGGACTCTTCTTCTTCAATGTTGTCATCCTCTTCCAACTTTACTGGAAGTATTCAGTTGTCTGGTTCTCAGTTATATCCCTACCAAGATCACAAGTCACCCCCACCCCATCACGCCAGCTTGAGTCTGCTGACATCCCCTACCTATCCTAGTGGCCTGTCGTCTTCACCGCCTGGAGGACTGTTAGCCAATCGCATGTCTCAGCCAGTGTTTCCTGACGAGCCAGAGATTGTGTTCCACGAGTTGCAGTTGGGCTCTCTTCATACTACTCCTTCTCAGTAACCATGGCAACCTGTAATCTGATCACTATTTTCTCACTTTTTTTTGTCACGAATCATTCATTTGTTATTTTATTTATTTGGATCAAAATTCTACACATGCTGTCATTGACACATGTTGGGAGATCATGAACATCAATTACCACGTCAAGAACGAGGTGTGACGATAACAATACTTGATAAGATAATTCAGTGGGGACCAAATTATATACAAGAGTATGTCTAGAGGAGCATCTACAAACAAGGAGCCTTCCAAGTCAGGAGGCAAGCAAAAGGTAAACTGGACACTTTATGCTATCCCGACTGACAAAGTAGTGACATAAAAATAAAGAGAAAGGTTGGATATATAGCTATTGTATAGTTGTCTCTATAACCTGCTAGAATATTGTAATATGGAAGAACATTTAAAATGTTTTAGCTTCAGATGAATAGTTTACACGTATTCAAATACCTTACAGTAGACACTGTAGCTATCAAGCTGAATGGACAAGTGAGCCAACAGGACTTCTTTGTGTGTTGTGTAGTCTAGCAGGAAGCAGAAGCAGTCTGGTGTCACAGAGAAGGAGTTTCATGAGTTTTGTGATGGAGGAGACCCCATCCTCAAACATATCAAGGTAGAGTTGGATAAGCCACAAAGTAGCACAACTGATACTGCCACCATACAACCTGCTGCGGCCGCCACATTTCAAAATACCTATCAACTTGGACCATCCAAGCTGTTCCTTCCTGACCAAGCTAGGAATATAATTCAGTGAGTTTAGTGTGACCCAGTGCAGTCTTGTAGCCAAAGCTTCTAGGTTTAACTGCTCTAGCATCAAAGTTGCCCGCCATGAATTTTGGGATGCAACTCAGTCAACAATCTCTCATATTTACCACTAACGTATTCCTACTAAATATTCTTCCTGCTAAGGCTTTGTAGCAGCCTCTTCTTCTTTTTTTTTCTCTTTCTTTCTTACTTTCCCCTTTTCCAGATCTGTAATGGAGGAACATGTGGAAGAAAAGGACTACCTGTTCAACGATCTTCCTGGTCTCATCACTAAATTGACCCAGGTGATCAGAGAGCGAGTGAAGACTGAAATGGAACTGCCTCGCTACAAGATTGTGGCCACGGTGGTGGTCGTGCAGAAGAAACAGAGCATCCAAGGCATAAAGATGGTCAGCCGCAGCATTTGGAATCCCGAGATAGACAACTATGCCGACTATACACATATCACACCCTCACTCTATCTCATTGGACAAATATTCGCCACCTACTACGAGTAATTTCGATGATATGAAGTTTGTTTCTTTACACAATTTATAATCCGTAATGCTTGCAGCTTTCATCGTCAATACCACTAATTCTTATCAGGTACTTGTTGTTGTCAAGGCAGTGTGATGGCATTATGAAAGACAAGCCAACCCAAGTATACATATATACATGTAGTTATGACTGTGCACTTAAAAATAAACATTGACAGAATAAATTACACTCTCTATTAATTAAATTTGAAGGGCAGTTTGGTGGGTAGTTTGATGTTGGAGGTATTCTGGATGTTCTTCACTGCAGATAGAGCTTTATTGGGAGCAGATGACACCGTACTCTACAAACACACATCAAACACAGTGTATAACTCACATAATCAATTCACAAATCCTTTCCCAGTGCTCACTGAACACAAATATTGTACATGTATACAGTAGAACCTCTGAACTGAGAAAAATTAGGGACAAGGCTTGCAGTTCACAAGGTGACTAGCAATACATTATATTTAGGAGGGGGCAATGGAATGTTGGGAAAATAGAGATGGCAGCTTCTAGAGAGTTCACTGTAGCATAATAAACACAAGCACACATAAATGCACGCCTACACACTGACATACCTTAATGGTAGATGTTGGAGATGATTCTGATTTCTCAAGTCTGTTCTGAGCATCAACGTGTGTGAGAATCTCGCTCATGTTGGTCTCCAGTACCATCCCTCCCATGCACACCTCCTGGAGGATGTTCTGCACCTTGTCCATGTGGAAGATGAGATCCAACTCGCACACATTTTCAAAACAACGGTCCAACGTCTCTACAAACACCTAGAAACATCAACATCACCATAACAATATTGTTTACCAACAACAACAGGAATAGTAGCCCACTATGATGATAATTATAACAACGAATTGCAGTAGGTATGACGGCATCCTTGACTAATGGGGAAAAATGTTAAACTTGTTAAAATATAGGGAGAGCATGGACGGGTAAAAGGAACTGAAATGGAGGCTTTTATTAACATACAGGAACTATGTACTTGAAAAACAACGAATACAACATTCATAATTAAATGAATGTGTGGAAGTTGTCTCCAACCAAACTCCTCACCTGAATGAGGTCCAGAATACCCAATTCACTTTCAGCCGAGTCTACACAGAAGACGAAGTAAAGTGTGGCATAATGTCTGTAGATGAGTTTGAAGTCACCACCACCTAGCTTACTAAAACACACACACACACACACACACCCGTGAGTTCCACACTCAACCCACAGCTGCCACAGCCTCAACTAATTTACCTTGATCCCTCCAAGAAGTTGCAGACACTGTCATCTCTACGAGACACCATGTGGTAGACTTCTTTGATGATGACTTGCTCCTCATCCTCAGACTACATCATCACAGCCACACCCATTTCATCCCAACCACACCCAAACCAACACAAAACTACACCCATAGCATTGCAGCTGCATTTGGCAATTGATTAGGACCCCTTAATAATTTCTTTCAAACAGTGCCATACTGATATATGCTCCTTACAGCAATAATACACCCACAACACTCTCTAAGTGGGTGTGGCATTCTGGTGATGTTTCTATACTGTTTATCACATCTATAAAACAATACCCTAAAGAACTTAAGTTGCTTCAAGTTTTCTACTATTGGTTAGTAAAGTTAACCTTAAAGAAATACTGAAATAATTGTCAACACAAAATATCAACACAAAATATCAACACAAAATATCAACACAAAATACTACTTAAAGTATTGCCTCACGTAGTGACAAAAGAATTTGGAGAGCCTGGGTTTCCCTTGACTATTAAAGACGAGTACGGCCTTAATCATCGTCAGTTAAACAAAGAGTTCAAAGAGCGAAGAACGGAGAAAATACTTCTCTAATCAGTCTTACTTGGACCTGGTAGATACAACTTGTGTTTTCATACGTCACATGACCGCTGGGGTGTAAAGGTCGATCTTTCATCATTGTCGACCTTTTCCAATAGACATTGGTGGATTTCACTGGTGGGATTTCACTGGTGGGCAGGAGGGATTGAACAAAAAAGAAATGTTCCTGTCGCTGTGCAGAGTAATAGCAAGGAAACTGTTAGTACGGAAAGGAAGGTTAATTGTCGCGCTGTGCCTGTTTCTTCTCGGCGTTTTAGGGACTTTCTACTTCAGAACCACGGATTCAAACGTGCTAGTTTCCGAGCCTGCAAGAACTATAAGAGTCGTAAGTAGTAAAAAAGTATCTGGTGGTTGTAGAGAGGGGCAATAAGACCGGGTAACCCGCTGAGGCTGCTTCAGCACCACTTAATATACTACACTCAGTGGCGTGTACCAACTTTATCTCTGAGAGCACAAGTGTTCAGAGCCAGTAGTTGACCAGCTGGAATATCCAGAACCTCTCTTACCAAAGATGGGCTCTTCCTAGTGCTATTTACCATTTTAATTTGCAACATTTGTGCTTTTAATGGCATGTACAAAAATAAATTCATAAGTTTCAATAAGTTCAATTTTACATTGTACTATGTTGTAAAACAGTTTCGGGATGCAGACTTGCCTCCAAGCTGGAGAGCTACACGCTTACATTAAACAAGACACTCTCATATTTAAAATGTCACAATCATAGCAATATTAGTGAGCATAGGCAACTTTGCACTCGTACCGTTGCTGTTGTTAACAGCACTTAACAGAAACCGAATCACTTGTTACCATTTCTGAATTGGTATTAGATTTTGAGTCATTATGTTATAGTTATAAACCAAAATTGAGGTTTGTATGCGATTTATAAATCGAAATACAAACCTAATGATTTTGGTTTATAACTATTTTATAGCCCAAACATAAACAACGAGCAAAGTATAGCGTTAGCTATCTTAGTAATTGTATTAAAGTACCCAAACTCTTCATTATTCCATTTTTCTTTGATCTGCCTTTCACCATAATTACGGTTGCTAAGAACTATATCAGACTTTTCCCCGCTATTACATTTTCTTACGAGCATACCAGACTGTATCAGATTTATAGTTCTTAACGACAAGCGCGGTCGCTCGGGTAACGGGCTATAAAGATTATTTGAAGATGGACATTATGTATACAATATATTTATTTATTATAGTTTTAATTACTATCCATAAATTCTCTTGGTTTGCACTATACATAAGTTACATACATGCACATTTATAATTAGTTGTAACAACATTGGAACTTTCAATGACTTGGCAGGAGAAAAGTTAATACGCTGGTCTTCTTGTATCCGCAGATATTATAGTTGTGACATCTTAATGTACATAAATAAATTATTGTAAGACCTGCAGGCATACATGTGTATTTAAATAACTAATTCTGCATTTTTGTATTTTTGATGGTATTCTGTATAATAATAACTAGTATAATACATGTGTGCTTATAGCCTTCCCTGGAGTCGGGTGTGGTGACCAACATTTCTGGTGGCCACGCCCATTCAGCCAAGAACATCTCCGTCAATAATGGTGACACTGCTAATCGCCACCTCCCTATCAATATGGCGACAAGTCCGTCTCGTTTTGGGGGTCTTGGTGCACAGGAAGTAGATGCGGATGAGGGTGCGCCAGTGGTTCGTGGGGGCGTGGCACCTCGTGTGATGGCCAGCGACACTGCGGAATGCATGACTCCCGCACTACAGCCAGCGCCAGGGCAGTTCAGTATTCAGGTAAGGCATGTACTGTATGTGTACATACGTAGGCAAGGACAGATGTTAGCTTCAAGAGACAGGAAGGATAGGAAGCCCTAAGTACAAGCACTATCACTTACACTCACTGTGTCAAAATTGAAAGGAAACAGAGTTGGAATATGAAGAAGTTTTGGTTCATCATAATTATTAAACTGTAGCTCTTCTTGATTGACTGTGACTCCCTCTAACTGCACACATAAAGCAGTTTCACTATGTGACATCACTCAAAATTAATGTGATTGGTTATATTAATAAAAGTGGGTTGATTAACAACGCATGACCTACACTCCAAGAACCTTGAAGCACCAACAGTATTCAGGGTTTCATACAGAATTTTTCACTGGGGGTGGGAGGCACTGTGTGTACTTAGCCACACCCATTTTATTCTATAATTGGATGCACATTCTTATATAAGAATATATACTTCACACTGATCAGTGACAGCCATGATTTTAAAATCTCACTCATAAATTCAAGAATTTTAGGGTAGAGGGAGGAGGATGGCCAGAGTCAGCCCCTTCTGTATGAAACCCTGACTGCTAAGAATGAGGCAGGCTCCATATCTCACTCATGTCCAGTTGTCCCTCAGCCTGGCCTCAGGATAACTGAAAACTTACTAGTCAATGAGGCCAGGCATTGCTCAAGCTTAGATAAAATCTGTCTTATTAGCTCTCATATGATGTGATTTCAGTGCAATACTCACTCTCTGGTTTATGTTGGTAGTTTCCTTGTATTTCTATTAAATAAGGAATCTCAACGAGTAAATAATAATGGGGTTAATTTAATAAGCAGATGCCAGAGTTTGTATGTACAGTACTGATCTAGCCATATGGTCTGGAATGACGTAATTCCAACATGCTTTCAATTCTATGGGTTGCCTGCGTGGCTTCACTGGTGCATGCATAGCCTTGTGATGGCTCAGAGGAACATTTCCGCTATAGTATGTACTTCCTATGCTAGTGATGATGCCATTGTTTTCTAGCTGTCACTAATAAAACTATTTCCAGCCAGTAAGCTTTGGGGAGCACGGATCAGACTTTGAAAATTGTAGTTGAAGTAAGAAAATTATATTTACTGGGCTAATAGGGCAGTAAGTATTATAAACCGAAAGATTCTGTTTAGTGGACGTATGGGAAGGGGTAGACCACAAAGCAAACACAAAAACATGAGGGTCAAAGTACAAAATGACATACGTACGTCCACACATATATATAAACTAGTGGTGTGCTTGAGCACAAATGGCGAGCGAGCCTGATGTTAGGTAACATAAAACTAAGTATTGTTACTATGTTTTAGCTTAGTTTATGCAAACACTATAATAGCAGTTATGACATTTGATTTCAGCAAACAAATACAAAATCACTCTCTTACCTGATTAATGGTAACTTTTGTAGTATCAAACATCAACCATTCTGATAATCTCAATCACCAGTAACTCTTGAACAAGCTCTCAGCTACGATAAAAAAATAAACCGGTGTTATTATTTGTAATTTTAGCCAACAAATATGGAATTACTACTTACATCATTCTTGAGTATTGATAACTTCTGATTGAAGTTACTTTGACCATCTGAATTACCTTGAATTCTTGACAACAAGCTCTCACCTACAAAAACAAAAACAATCAATTTTAGCACACAAATACAAAATTATTTTCTTACCTCATTTTCTTGAGCAGTGGTAACTTTTGTAGTACCAAATTTGAGCCAATCTGACTATTTGAATTTACCAGTCACTGTTGACAAGCTCTTAGCTACAAAAAAGAAAGGCCAGAGTTAATTTTGCATATTTAGCTAACAAATATGGAATTACGTACTTACCTCAGCTTCCCTCGAGAAGTAGTAGCTTCCTTAGCATTAATACTACGGCATTCTGACTACCAACAGCTCTTGACAATCAACAACCGGCACTCCGTATCCCCCCCATAAAACGGCGAAGTTTTGAAATTAAGTCTGGAAAAGGGTCTTCAATGCCATAGTAACCGGTCGAATCAACTTTTTGTTTCTTGAAAAGCAAGCATTTTCGCAGGAATTTTCTCACACTTTGGAGCTTAAGTATAAAGTAAGGCTTGCTTAATCCTGTAGTTTCAGAATAAACTGGGGTCAAGCCTAAAAAGCCGTGTTTTTTGGAGAAAAACGTTCACCGCGCGCGTGTTTAAGGGGCATACGTACCGTCCCACATACATATATACATATAACATATACCCGATTTTGCATTATCCATCCCTAATACTGTCTCGCTCGCTACGCTCGCTCGCCAAAAATATCCCCGATTTTCAATTGTGTTACCCCTGAGAGTGTCTTGCTCGCTTCGCTCACTCGCCAATTATAATTACTTAGTGTTTTCTTATAAAGCTTAAGCAACTTGAGCCCTTTTATATTATTATGCGGTTCTTTTATGCTAGAAATGCTATTATTACAATAAAGTCCTCGTCTGCTAGAGTTTCATTTACATTCCATGAATAAAATATGTACAGCCTTTAATCCTCAGACTGCATATGAAAGTTACAACTACGCCACTCCTGAAGAAAGGTTTCAGTTGAATGATATGTAGCTTCCAGTACTTTATGTTCTTTCCTCTTTCTGCTCCATTAAGTTTAACCTTCATGCTTCTCTGGTTCAACTTTCTCAATAAAGAAGTGGACTCAGATTCTTTGTTGCATATTTTGTATGTAGACTTGTGGAACACTCATACATGGTTGAACTACATCATACCTGGTTGAACTACATCATACATGGTTGAATAAAGCATAGAATAATTTCCAAAAGATATTACGTATATTCAAATGTACCACTTCATAACTAGAAATAGAGAGGCTGACTTAGTGGAATTCATTGAAAGCAGAACAGATTTTTGCTCTCCTATTGGCTTTCCTTGGTTTTTCTTCCTCCTGCTTATCTTCCTGGGGAGAGAGCTGCTCTCACCTCTCTAGTTATCTTTGCCATGGGCTCACTGAAATGTCTTGGGTTCAGTTGTTATGTGATGAATATAGTGCTAGTGTGAGCCAACTAAGTGGCCAAAGCAATCTAGTTTAGAAGTATGTTCCTCATCATCATCAATGAGTGAGGACATTATTTTATAGATAGAAGATTCTAAATCTGATGATGCATATTTATGAAGGAGTTGACCAGAATAATAAATTGTAGTAATACTATTACTATTACATGCATAATAGCAAATTTTCTCATTCTAACCAGGAAATATTATGTTAATTAAAACTTAACCTGATGTTTTGACTTCTTGCCGAACCTTTAATTAACATAATATTGGCTGTTAGAGCGAGAAAATTTGCTATTATTATAATTATTTCAGCCAAGAATGACTGAATCATTATTATTATTATTATTATTATTATTATTATTGTTATTATTATTATTATTATTATTATTATGTGAAGTGATTATTATTATTATTTATTTATTTATTTATTTATTTATTTATTTATTTATTTAATATTGTTATGTGTCAAATGATGATGACAATGATGATGGTGTGTATTCATGAATAATTCATGAGCTGAGCCTGGTCAGTAAAGTGTCACATCAAACCATGAGTGAGTAAAGCGTCATCACATTTTGTGATTAAGGAAACAAAGGCCATAAAGCATGTGAACTCAGTAAGGAATGGACAGAGAAGGTAATAGCTTAAATCCACACTTATGAATAGAGCTTGAGAAGCAGGAGAGATAGACAAAGGGAGAAGGGAATCCATAGCTCAAGAAGAAAGAGCTGAAAAAGGAAAGGCTAAAAAGAGCTGAGGTGGCTCGGGAAGAAAGAGAGCAGGAGAGGGAAACTGATACAACTAAAGCAAGTAGTAGATGATAATAATCAAGAGAAGGCCTTATGCTACTGCATACATAATTTTAAATGTCTCTGTGGCGGGGTACCTGCTAGTTATTATTACTTTATTTATTTTTTTTATTATTTTTTATTTTTTTATTATTATAATTATTTTATTATTTTAGTTCCTATTATTATAATTATTGTTATTATCAATGCTTTGTGTACTACATGTAAGTGTGTTGAAGTTGGAATGTTGTATCTTGCAGACGTCTAGTTTGATGGACACTCTTCCCTTTGACAACATCAATGGAGGTGTGTGGAAGCAAGGCTTTGATCTGACCTACTCCATGACTGACTTCACAACAGCTCCTCTGAAGGTCATTGTCATGCCTCATTCTCACAATGATCCAGGTAACTCCACAACAAACACCGTCTGGTGGGTAAGGATCATCAGTGGGCAAGAGGGTTGATTGCTAAGACATAATGACCAGGAATTGTCTGAATTTGGGAAGGGTCGGAGTGAGGTTTATAGTTAACATCTTGCACAAGCAAGAAGAGAGCTTGACATTTTCCATGTTTTGTAGGTTGGATCAAGACATTTGAAGACTACTACAGACGACAGACTAGGAACATTCTGACGCTCATGACTAATTCCTTGGCAGAAGATCCTCGCAAAAAATTCATCTGGGCTGAAATATCGTACCTTGACCTTTGGTGGAGAGAACAATCAGATTTTATGAGAGACAGGTTTAGAAGGTATGTGCATATTTACATGTAGAGAAGGGTTGGTCTCAGGAGAGTTGGTGTGTGTGTGTGAAGGAAGTCCTATCATGGTAGTGGTATTAGTACTCACCAAAAAAAAAAAAAAAATAGAAATAGTTTGGTCAAATTTATTTGTAGAGGTGTTGGTGGACTTTAAGTGTTCAACCATTTGCTACTATGATAATTGTAATTCAGTATGTACTGTGTTTGTGGGTGTGTTCCATAGACTGGTTGCTAACGGGCAGTTGGAGATAGTGACAGGAGGCTGGGTGATGAACGACGAAGCAAACGCTCACTATTACTCCATGGTGGATCAGTTAGTAGAGGGACATCTGTGGATGCAGAAACATCTACCAGGTCAGCTAATCTGCTAACAAAATAGATTACTTCGGAATATACCTATGGAATATCTTATATACATTGGATATTTTCCTTGAGTATTTCTGCATCACGCACCGTTAAATATTTTACCATATGGAACACTCCAATGCACATGAGCGTAGTTCTGGACAACTGGCTTTTAGAAGTATGGCAGATTTACCTCTGAACATTAGAAAAGTATCCAATGTATTAAACAACTCGGCATACAATGGAGATGACATTTCACTCTCACGCTTGTATTTTCACTCACCTTCAACTTGAGAAAATACTTATGTGTGCTCATGAAAATTCTCCCCATATTATACTCTGACTCATGCAATAAGTATTATATATATCCTAGCACATGTCTTTTTTTTATTGTTATTCATGCAAGATATACATACATGGTACACTGCAGATGTTTGAATATAGTTCTCGAGAATTTATAAATTCCCTTTTTAAAACTAGCTATGGAGTGCTGCACTATGTTCATATGCAACAAGTAGTCAGTGAAAATGTATTAAAATATGAAATTGAGCTCAACTTGTTGACTGTATACATGTACTTACTGTATTAAATACACCCCTTCAACATTTGTTACTCCATCGAATGCCATTTCCATGCAATGCTTTAGATCACTGAGATCACTGATATGATAGCTCTTTGCTTATAGACTTCGTAAGCCAAGAATGAGTGAAACTTCAGAGTGAATTACCATTCCTAATGGTCTTGTAATTTTTCTGCCAGGAAGTAACACGAACAGTTACTAGGACAACCACATGTAAGAGCCCTTTTTTATCCCACCCCACTAATGAAACTTCCTCAATCTACATATACTCCACTGCATGTTTTATTACATAAGATGTAATTTGATGTACTTTTTTAAAAAAATGGCTGAAATTTTTTTTTTCTTCCTACTGTTACAATTGAAGGAGCTGATCTAGAAACTATTGGCTCGTAATTTTCACTGTTAGACATTTTTGTCTTTTGGTTGATCCATTTGTAAATTGCTGCATGTGTACACTGCTCAAATTCTAGCCCCGCCCTCTAGTGCTATGTTCCCCCACCCTAGCAAAAATTTCTTATAATGTGGTAGGCATTAGATATAAGCGTTATAATTATTATGTGTTAGGTATTAGATGTTTTAGTATGTGGTAGGCATTTAAACATTATAACAATATGTTGGTTGTGTAATAGTTTCTAATATAGAACAAAAATCATTTTCTATTCCCTTATTTTCTATTGTGCTTGTGTGTTACCATATCTAGGTGTTGTGCCCAAGTCAGGCTGGGCTATAGATCCTTTTGGCTATTCCCCTACCATGACCTACCTCCTGCACAACTCTGGTGTAGAGTTCATGGTGATCCAGAGGGGCCATTACCACATCAAGAAGCACTTGGCTCGCATCAAGGGTCTCGAGTTCCGCTGGGTGCAGGAATGGGATCGTGGCTATGACTCCAATGTCTTCTGTCACCTCATGCCTTTCTATATCTATGATATACCCCACACTTGTGGACCAGACCCCAAGGTGAACCTGCTGTGGAACAGGGGGGATGAATGGTGACAGCTGTGGGTTTTATTTTATCAAAGTGTTTCTACTACACAGCTAAATTTTTTTTTGTGCTACTGTAGCATCACTTGAAAGTGCCTATAATAGCTACTACAGGAGTTTTCCTAATCACATGTGTAGTCTAGACTAATTTGTTAATTATTGGCACATTATTTTATAAATAATGGTGGTGATGATGACGATGATAATGATGATGTTGTTATTGTTGTTGTTTGGTGCTACCATAGATATGCTGCCAGTTTGACTTCAACCGTCTGCCAGGCAGTCGCGTGAGCTGTCCGTGGAGGATCAGACCGACGGCCATAACGGATCAAAATGTCAGAGAGAGGTACCTCACTAGAATTAGTTGATGGCATTTCTCCTTCTGATAAGACATTTACTGTATTATTTCCTGATATCTGTGTTAGGGCGGGGGTACTGGCAGACCAGTACCGTAAGAAGTCCACTCTGTTTAAGACCAATGTTGTTCTGGTCCCCCTGGGTGATGACTTCAGATGGGATACTTCCAAAGAGATCAATGCTCAGTTCACTAATTATTTCAAACTCATTGACTACATCAACACTCACCCCGACATGAGGATGGAAGTGAGGGATGGATGGGAGCATATGTGCTGCCAATCAGGTGTGGTCACAACATGTGTTTATTGTTGTTGTTGTTGTTGTTGTTGTTGTTGTTAGATTCAGTTTGGCACTCTGCATGACTATTACGAGGCTGTTCGTGAGTCTGTGGTGAAGTCCAGAGGCATCACTGGCAACAGAAGCAGAGAAGAAGCCTTGGGAGCGTTTCCTACTTTAGCTGGAGACTTCTTCACTTATGCAGACAGGTATGCAAGGATGGGAAGGGCTGGTGAGAAATGTATCACCTTCTCTAACATGTCCTTGTCAATTACTAGATGTGTGTATGTATGCTATGTTTATATGAGTCCATTGTGTATGTTTAGAGATGATCATTACTGGAGTGGATATTTCACATCCAGACCATTCCACAAGCACATGGACAGAGTCCTGGGCTATCATTTGAGGTATGTTATCATTTGAGGTATGTTATCATTTGAGGTATGTATGTATGTATGTACATACTTACACATGCATATTATGTTAATTATTTGGTAAGGTATATGCATTTCCTTTCTCTATGTTGCAAGCTTATTACAGCTGGTAGCGTATGCTGTACTACTAATAGGAACTGTTTCTTGAAACTGGTATTCAATGTTATCAATGTTGGATTAGAATGGCAGAGATCCTGTACAGCATAGCAATGGCCAAGGGGTTGACTCTTGAAATAAGTAACACACAGATGCTCACTGAAGCTAGGCAAGATCTCGGCTTGTTCCAGCATCATGACGGTATCACAGGGACAGCCAAGGACATGGTGGTCAATGATTATGCCATTAGGTGAGCAGATATGGTGGTGGATTGGGTGGGTGTCACCCTTTGGGAGTTGGGATTGTGCAGTATCTCGGGTCTCGGGTGTGTTTGTGTAGAAGCAAGTAGTTGCAACACCACAAGGAGATAGTACATAGCTGGGAGGAATTAGAGTCACAGGTTGTGGCATTATGCACACACATATATGTAGGATAGTCTTAAGCTTCTGCTGGAAGTACGGCCTTTGATACAACTGTAGCAACAGCATGTTACAGCGTTTATGTTGGCTTTGTTGTTTTTTTGTTTTTTTCACCTTGCACATTTGCCGATCAAAACATGTCAAAAAATAATGAATCTAAAATTCTTTTATCTTTTTTACATATTATTGTGTGTCAACACTTGGGAGTGGTTGGATTGGTCAGTAGGATGCTCCAAGATAACTGAGGAGAACTTACAAACTTCTTACACTGTATTTGTTTATTGAGTATCACTGCTCTACACTCATCCAGGCCAATCCTCCTCTAATCAATACCACTAAGGAAATATGTGTGCATACAGTGTACTAGATAGATATGGTACATTGTACACTGTGTCTCGTCCCCCCCTCAGTGATGATGTGTTGTTATGGTACTGCCTGGAATCTGTTTGGCACACTGTACTGCAATAATATAGTAAACTGTTTTTTGTCCTACTATAGTAATGATATTATTAATGAATTGAAAGACTTCCCAAATTTCTAGTAGCTGAAACAGAATCTATACAATAATGCATGCACTTTTGTGTCAGTAATGACGATGACGACCGACGGTGTGTATTCATGAATAATTCACGAGTGGTGTGCAGTTTGGTAAAGCGTCGTCACCTTGTGTGTTAGTTAAAGCATCGTCACCTTGTGTGTTAGGTAAAGCATCTTCACCTTGTGTGTTAGGTAAAGCATCGTCACCTTGTGTGTTAGGTAAAGCATCGTCACCTTGTGTGTTAGGTAAAGCATCTTCACCTTGTGTGTTAGGTAAAGCATCTTCACCTTGTGTGTTAGGTAAAGCATCGTCACCTTGTGTGTTAGGTAAGTCGCCTTGTGTTAGGTAAAGCATCATCACTTTGCGTGTTAGGTAAAGTGTCGTCACATTCAAGAGTCACTGAAGTTACACAAGTGCATTACTACTTGCCATATTATACACAAGCATACAATAACAATTTACTCCTGGGAGTGTTTTATTCACATATCCCACACTTATTATAATTACACTAGCAAGTACCCCGCCACATAGTGGCGCTTGGTGTATTGCAAAGTAAGAATGCAGTAGCACAAGTTATCTTGCTCAGTTATCATTCTCGTAATGTATCATAAAATAATCGACTTCCGGCAGAGTCAACACAGGACTCTACAACATTATCTGCTTATCCAATATGTGTAAAGTAGACTATACATTCCACTTATACGACTATATGTGTATTATAGAAAGTACATACATGTTTAATTCTCTCCCAGAATGATATCGGCCATCAAGAAGAGCATGTCAGTGTCCCAGGAGGTGCTCAGAGCTCTGCTGTCTGCTGAGTCCCCCTCAGACCAGCCCGTCAGCATGACTCTGTCTCCAGAAGAGACGTACCCGAGCATCAAGACGTTGCCAAACATTGCCGTCATTGATGTCATACGTGTGAAGAGCACCACAGTGACCTTTGTGAACTCACTGACATTCCGGCGTGTTATGCTTGTGTCAGTTCTAGTCAACTCCCCTGCGATCAAAGTGAGTTTTGTGGGTTAAGCCTTAGCCGCTAGACTGATTGTAGTACTAGCATCTTGAGGAGACACATTACCCTTGGGGGTGATCAGTATTGCATCTATAGGCATAAACCCTAGAGTTGTTATATTGCACCACTAGGCATTGCCCCTGGGGTAATTGCATAGCATTATCATGTGCTTGGACACACCTCTTTTAATGTTGTGTGTATAAAACGAGTAGTGTGCTTGAACACTAATGGCAAGTGAACCTGCCTACATATAGTTAGGTTACATAAAAATATGATCATAGTTCTGGATGACAATTTTTTTAAACAAAGTACGTATGTATATAGCTGTTGACCATTAAGCTTACCAAACAAATAAATAATTGTTTTTTTATCTAGTAGTGGTAGCTTCTGATTTTAAGCTCAGCTTGCTACTACAAAAAAAGATAGTTTTTGAAATTATGTCTGGTAAAGGCTTTTGATGCCACAGTAACCAAGCAGCTAGTTTTTGTTACTTGCAAGCATTTCTAAAGAAATTATGGCACAGTTTTTAACCTATCCATAATATATGACTTGCTTATTGTTGTAATACCAGAGGAAACTGAAAACTAGCCTAAAAAGTTTTAATTTTACAAGCCTGCATGTGCTTTTGAGAGGACATATATACCATCCATATTATATATACAGTATATATAATTATAAATAACCTGATTTTCCATTATGTAACCTTAATACTGTCTTGCTTGTTTGCCAATGAAGAGACTGTGCAGTTGACATTTTGTTCAAAAATATGATTCTTGTAAATAGATACCCATATTCCACCAGTTGAACTCTTTCTCTCACTATTTTCACACTTTGTCTAACATTTCAACTCAATTGTTTTTCTCTTATGTAACAAGCTTTCAACTTAATGGTTTTGGTTTTGCATCTATTAATATAAGTTGCTTTTGCTAGGAGTGAATTATGTAATAATTGGTGAGCGAGCGTAGCGAGCGAGACACTTACAGGGGTAACACAATTGAAAATCGGGGATGTTTGTTTGTTTATATATATGTTTGGACGTACGTAAGGCATTTTTGTACTTTGACCCTCGCGTTTTTGTGTTAGTTCGGTGGTCGACCCCGTCCCAAACTTCACTAAACAGAATCCTCTGTTTATTGATCAGTACCCGTATCACCCTAGAAATTGATTGTTTACCGTTTTGAATTATTTTACGGGTGCAGTTAAAACGTGAAAACTTACGGGACTTCCATTTCTATTCGAGTTAGTGGCGGTGGTAAGTCAATGCGCTCTTTGGCATGGTTATAAGCCATACGCAACAGTATTTACTTGAAAATGCATTGTCCACTAGACTAACCGCGAAGGTAAGTTTTGTGTAGGTGTATGTCCAGTTGTGTCAAAGCATAGTGCTTTACAGCCACTATTTAGCTAAAGAATATCACAAAGAAAACGTTTAAATAGCGTGTATTGTTTTGTTGTTGTTGTTTTCCTTCAATTCAAACAGTTGCAGCGAGTTGTTACTATGGTACTGAAATCCCTTTACAGTGTATGCGTAATTTAAAAACTCGACCTTATTTTCGGTATAGAAGTCAAAATCATTCATATAAAAATAGTATAGTCTTTAGGCTCGCTCGCCATTTGTGCTCAAGCACATCACTAGTTTATATAATATGCACATTGCTTTTGCTTTATAGTGTACAGTCTCTTCACTCAATATGTTCTTTTCTGTCACCACAATCCTTTCCCTTGGTCTGTGTGTGACAGCCTGCCCACACACACATACTCACAATATAATTAACTAAAGAATTCAGCAACTAGGAAATTGAAAGAGCTCTAAAAGAGAGGGATTAAAAAGAAAAAAAATGAAAGTTTGGTATGAGTAATAGCACAAGTAACCGTGCTATTGGCTATTGCCTAGTGTTGTTTCAGTCACATTACTTGTGATATTAATCCTGAATAGCACAGGTTGCCCGTGCCATCGCTCGCTAATAGTGGGCCAGCTTCTTTTTTTTTTAATCATTTGCATTGTAGCTGTATTGTGTCATTCTCTCACTATCTCTGGATTTAAATTACCTTCCCCCTGAACTTTGTTCTCAACCTATGGCTCAACTAAGCCTGTTGAACTACTGTATTTCCGTCTAATACAAATAGAACTTCTGTGCTAAAGAATAACATAATCTCCAACTAGAAACTACTCAAACTGTATGTTTCCAAGGCTAGGGCTGCACGCAAGTGCACTTACCCGTACTATTTCACTTAGCTACTGAGGTGTTTCACTTAGTTATCGTGCTCCGTGCTATTTCAATTGAACAGTGTCTCCATACATTTTAGAATGGGCAATTTACGCGCTGTACTATGGAAGTGAAGGTCTAAGGCATGGGCCCAGCCCTGCCATATTAGAGGCTATGAAAACTTCCTCCTCCCTCCCCCTATGTTTTTTTTTTGTGTTAACGAGATGCATTACATGTTATTCAGGTGACAGACTTCAAGGGTCAAGTGTTGCTATGTCAGATCAGTCCAGTGTTGAATGGAGAAGTCCCTGCAGTGGACAAATTTGTAGCTGTGTTTGAAGCGTCACTGCCAGCGTTGGGCGTGGCACACTACACAGTGACAGGTTTTGGCGGGTCTCGGGCAGATAGTCACACCGTCACTGCCACCGTACAGTTCATCAACATGAAACCACCTCAACAGTCCAGGTATGGGTATCAGTATTTACCTACTCCTTGCTCTTTTCCTTAGTTTCTCTCTCTGTCCACATGAAGGTACTGTATGACCTTAAAGATGCTAATCTGTTGAGAAGTGAGGCTGTCCATGTCTCTGATTTATTTACTTTTATTACATACTTTTGCTTCACTTACTTGATGGTCTGCCTGACCTGATTCACAATAAATCTGAGCATCATTAGTCTGAGCACTTAACAACGGTCGCAAGCAAGTAAAGCACTCTAATGATACAGTATTTAGTCTGTAGTATTTTGTAGTGTACACGTGTTATTGATTTCTTTATTCACGTGTGTGTGTGTGTGTGTGTGTGTGTTTCAGGCGGCCTGTATTTGACATGGAATCGTTCCCAAGTAGCAATGACTTTGTCCTGTCCACAAGTCACAATGTGTCTGCCAAGTTCTCGGGACAGAATGGTCTGTTGAGGTCTATGGTAGTGGGACCCTATGAGGTGGAGCTCAATGTGGACTTTGTCACATATGGCTCTCGGAGGGGGCGTGATAAGAGTGGGGCATACCTGTTTCTGCCTGACAGAGATGCCGTCAGCATGGTGGGCAACAGCAAGCCTCATGTGGTAGTAGTGGCTGGTCCACTGGTAAGGATTATAGTGTCTATGGAACTATTTATTTAACTAGAAGTACACGTAGCTTAATTACTTACTAACTAGTGGTGTGCTTCAGCGCAAATGGCAAGTGAGCTAGCCTAGCTTTAAGTGATAACTAGCTATGAGCTACAGCCTTTGGCATAATCTATATAGTTGTTGAAATTGAAATGTTCTAACTTGACCTACCCATTCAATGACGATGAAGAGAAAAACAGTGCTATTGGGTCCGCTATGCTTTTACAAAAGTTCAGGTGCTTAGGTCCTCTCCAAATACTACATGTAGCCAGCAATACTTTGTTATTTTATGGGCAATTCCATGAAAATGTCAACCAAAGGGGTAAAATTTAAAAAGAGGTTTAGATCATGTTCGTATACACCATTTCAAAGCCTAACAATGGAATTTTCATTTACTGAAAGTTTTAACTCAATACAATAAAAGGGGGAGGAGTTACAGTGCTCGTTAAAGTATTTCGGCATGGTATGAGGGATGGTTTAGATTAGGTACCTCCTACATCTAATAGTAATACATACATGATAATTCCCTTTTTCATATTTTTTAATCAATCTTGGAACTTAAAGAGGTGGTTCACTACCCCAAAAATAATGATATATATTTTTTAATATTTCATAGCTCGTCGTTCCCGGATATAATTTATAATCTTGTACGTCCGTCACACAAAAAGTATATTTTTTTAGATAGCTCGTTCACATCAAGTTGCGCAGTAATTCAGCGAGCGAGCGAAGCGAGCGAAGCTGACTCTCAGTCGTGTTCAATTGAGATTTCAGATATATATATATATATATATATATGTAGGTATGTATGCGTACGTCAAAAAATTTCGCCCGCGCTTCTAATTACGTAAGTTAGGTAAAGCGTTCACAGTTCCAGTATTTTTCAATTAACGAGCACGGAGAATCCTGCTGCACTGCCTTACGCAACTTTGTTTCAACCAAAAAGTTTATAGCTACTCTCTTCTTGAAACAATTGTTAAGTCTTTGTCAAGCTGCGCTTTTTTGCCACTGCTTTCGAAGTTTATTCAGATAATTCTGTTATTGTTAACTCTTCATGCCTAATCTCATTGCTATTATTTAGCGATTTCCTTCACAAATCATCTTTACCTATACTCATAATATATTTACTCGCTCGCCATGCATTTGCGCTATTCGAGCGCACCACTAGTTATATTTCATTTTCTTTTTTTGGTCAATAGTAGCTTGAACTTCCACCTTTTAGTTGGAGACTACAACCACCATGACACACAAGAAATGTGTGACTGACGTACTGTATTATTGTACATCCATCACGTACGTACGTCACATTCAAACAATCTTCACCAGTCACCCTTATATAACGTCAGATCTGTTGTGGTGCTACATTGCTACACCATACATTGATTAGGGACACAACCACAATTTACTTCAATTATTGTTTAGCATAAGCAAATTTATAGCTGGAATTGACCACCACACCGACTTTTTATGCTAATTTTAAAATTCTGCAAGCTACTCACATCAGTAGTGCTGACAACCTGTCCAGTCAACTAGGCTTCTCTGCATGACAGGTAAACAGTGACAACCTGGCTGACTTCTACTGCCTTGTAATCGCGATAATCGGCTGACTTTCTAGCCACTTTCACCTGAAGTACTTACTCAGCTGCATTCTACCTCTTGGTGACAATCAGTGTAGCCTATGTGGCTTGCTTAATGTCATGCATGCTACATGTATATAGAGAGCTTTCGAAGCAGGCAATGTTAAACTGCATAGCTAGAATAGACCTCGAAATATGTCAACTGCTAATGAAAGACGAGAAACGAAGGGCAAAGATATGGGCTGATTCTTCATCAAGCTCAACTCTTGAGAGACCGGGAACAAAAGAATTGCCAACACAAAGCTCAAAGAGAAAGCATGTCAGAACAGCAACTAGATGAACATCGGCTCAAAGAACGACTGCAAATTAAAGCTTATCGAGCAAAAAGTATATGAAATCAGTGAGCACCACAGCAAGTACCACAAGCCAGGAAACACCATATCACTCACGGCAAGCCTTGGGAAAGCCATGAAATGACTTCAGCAGAGTCTTCTACCATCTCCTCATAAGCAACATTTAGTTGTTGAAGGACTTGCTGTCATGCATAAGAGTGCCAATGCCTGGAAATTGTCAAGACCTGAAGACAAGATCTTCTATCCAGCAACACAAATAGTGCGAGCTATCAACTCTACTGTTGCTGGAAGTCAAGGACAGTTCGTATTTGAAAACATTTGATCTTTTTACATAGTCTGTCAGTGTCTTTTTTTTTTGTGCTCACAGTGTTTCTTTTCTGGAGTCACACGTGTACGTCATCACACGTGTACGTCATCACACAATTTAATAACATTTTTTAACTACTAAATAAAAAAATAAATAAAAATTTCTATATCAAACATTACTTCTGTGTATAAGTTAGAGGAATAATAAAAAATTAGAAGAATACTCCTAGTAACTTCACAGAGATTTAGCTGTGAATGTTCTTAACCTGTAATTTCTACTTTTTCTGAATACGTCCGTCACGCACCTTTAAGTAACCACTGCCCTTCCCATGTAACATGAAAGTGGGATATATTTTATTGATATCTAATTTAGGTCAAACCTTAACAGTAATGAACTTAGAATTAATCTTCTAGTTTATAATAACAACTCAATAAAGTGTCTGAATTGTAAGTCTGTCACGCCGGAATTGCCCTTATCAATAGTTGTTAAAGTGAAAAATAGTGCTGTTGGGTGTGCTATGTTTTTATAAATTAAACAGAAGTTCAGGTGTTTAGGTCTGCTCCAATTAGTTTGGACCTGCAACTCACTGTGCGGCAGATCCATTTCTTTTTTTTTGTCAAGACACTTTACCAACTTAAGTAATTAGTGGCGCGGGCGAAAAAAGGAGTCACACGTACCATATAAATGGGAAAAAAAACAAAAAAAACACCACCTAATTTTGATTGTGTAACCTCTGTAAATGTATTGTTTCGCTCGCCAATTAACCTATGTAATAACACTGTCAAAATAATTCTGAAGTAACGTAATATTCTATTTTATTAATGAACAAGCAAGTGGGGGAGATAGTATTAGGGTGTTTAATTAGTCATTAAGTTATAGAGATTACATTATAGAGTTTTATGTTTTTTTTATGAACTGAACATGACTAGCTAGGGTGAAACAGATTACTCAATCGTTCTTGTAGTTTTGACGTAGTATCTCAAACTGTACTATGTATGAGTGGTACAAGGTCCCTTGAGTATTTCCTGTGTCACTAAAGTTGTAGCAAGTGGTTATTAGAGCAATGAATACATTTTGTAGAGAGGTCATCAGCTTAGCTTGATGAATACTACAAGTAAACTGTGTAGTAGCTGATTTTTTATGCTAAAGTATTTTATGCAAGAGAATTAGTTTGGAGTACCAATCTATATGTAAAGGTAAAGAGAAAAATATTTGAAGTATTTCTTTATGATATTGAAGCAAATAAGCAAATGAGCTACTTACTCCCCATTTGTACACAAGCACATTTGGCTTTGCCTCGTGAAAATTTTCTTGTACATACCACTCGTGCTATTAATCCCGATTACCACAATTTTCTGTGCTATCTCCACAAACACACACACACACACATTTCATTCAATTGTTGATGATTATACAGTTAGTACTGTGTATTAATGCATGCATGTGTACTTATGACTGTATAATAGTATTATGTTTGTGTGTGTGTGTGTGTGTTGTATCAGGTACAAGAAGTGACGAGTTTCCTGCCACAAGTGAAGCATTCAGTGATTCTTTCCAACACGCCCAGTCTGGATGGGCGATCCCTTACCATACACAACAGTGTGGACATCCGGCCGTACAACACCAACAAGGCAAGAATCTCACTTTCCTACTTTTCATTTATGAGGGTGATCATGATTCAGTGGCAGCACTAGCTGGCAACCAATATGACTTAATCGTCAGCGCGCAGTTGTGAGAAGGTTATAGTAGTCATCCTGTGTTTGTCACACTCTGGTTTTGGAGGTTACTGACAACCATTGAATTAGGTATGAACTTCTCAGAACTATGATTTCCTTTTAATGTGCTTTTTTTTTTTTTTTTTTTTTTTTTTTTTTTTTTTCCCGGGCTGATTTTTTGAGAAATGTGAAGTTTAGCTCCACATAGGTGCTAGCTTTTGTGAGATATTTTGTGAGATATTGTCACACTGTTATTTTGCTTTATGCTGAAAAGTTCAGGGTATTTTTAGAACCAAGAGTCAATAACATTTTTCTTTATTTTATTTCAGGGGAATTTCTCTCTTCCATGAAATTGATAAAAAAAAATTGTGCCAAATGTCATCATAAGGTCATTGTAAATTTTCAGGGGGCAAAAGGCCTAAGACATCCTGGAAGTTAACCGCGGCGAATGTCCCTTGCATGTTTTTTAGCTTCTCTTCTGAAGACAGTATTTACATCTATCGTTTTCATTGCATGAGCTACTGTATATTAATACCTGATTAAGTAGAGTGCACGAGTGTACATCCCAACTCTCTCACATGGTGCAGGAAACCTCTCATTATCCAGTTACCCTCATTGTAGGCACACTCTCTTGCCTATTTTACATCCCTTTGAAGTACAGTGCTTCCAACTTAAAGAGTGGATTTTTTGAAACTACTGTATAGACCCTCACTACAGTCATTTAACATACACATACCTTTTCTTCATCATCCCAATAATGTTTACAATAGTAAAACTGCCTGTTTAGAGAATGGAAAACACAGAACAGCACTTTTCTCATTCACTCTAATACATTTTACGCCTTTTTTTTGACGTCAAGATTTTGCGGTAGTTTGTCATTAAACGTAGCTAAGGTCGAACGGTTATTTCCCTGAGCGGTAAGACGGGACTTTCCCTAACTGCAAGCGGCTGTATGGATTCTCATCGTTCTACTAGCAGCAGTAAACGAAGTCAAAATCAGTCAGAATTGTTGGCTGGTATTACTAACTTGGAGCCAAGCCTATCCAAGAGGTCATCTTTTTCAAGAGCTGAAGAAAAGCTGAAGGAGTTTAATACTCCCAAGGCTCCCAGCATTTGGTATTCTGACAACATCAGGGCGATGCAGTTGGAGTCCTACGGATTGTGCAGCTCCAGACGGAAGCTAAAACGCTGGCCGTGAAGGCAGTAGCAACGTAAATCTTTATACCTAGGGCCTGAGATACAACCGTAGCTAAATCAACCATACCCGTGCAACAATTAGCGGTAAACTGGCGCCCTCGTGCCTTTATGACACAAATACGCATGCGCTGTTTTGTGACGTCGCGTTTATGTGTACTAAAGGCCCACAACCCGCTCTAAACGTCATCATTTGATGACCCTTACCGTGCGTAATTTTTTTTTGGTGAAAAACAGACACAACTCACTTAATTTTCAAGGTATAGCTACCAAAGTTATACATAATAATTTTAAGGCAATTTTACATCATGTGTCAAATTTTTAGAGATATAACTCAATAAATTCCAAAATCCTGGCTTAAACACTTTTTTTCTTAAAATTTAAAATATTTCGAGATTCAAATTTCGTGTGCCCACAAAATCAGGCTTATATGAAACTTCAGGTATTAAAGTATCAGTATACCAAGTTATAGAGATAAGGAAACATAATTTCTCTTTTTTCAGCTTAAACACTTCCAAATTCACTGTCTTGAAGCTCCCAGTTCCATCACCTATAGCCACAACAATAACCACAAACCCACGGAAGCACTGTATATGCTCATAGCTTCATCAACCAATAATTAATCTTGTATTCGGGTCTAAAGCTAAGAATAACATTTCATTCAAGCCATTAGTTTCTTATTTACTCAATTTTTATATCACGTAAGACTAATATCCTGGGTCTTAGCTTAAGGTAGGAACAAGTTATAGGTAAAGAGTTCACAAAAACAGAATTCCTTTTTCTGAACTCGGGTTATTTTTTTTGCTAGAACAATTGTAAGTTCTGTGTAAAATGAAGCCCCATAGGTGTGCACCCTTAGCACTATTCGCTATTAAAAAATCATTTCTCAGACCAAAAGAATAACTTATTTGGGTACCTAGTCTGTCGTGATATCCATCCATTGAGTGCAGCTGACTATGATCCTCTAACTCCTCCCTGCATTTATGAATTATAACCTTTTAACCTAACTCTGCTCCGCGATATAGGCCAGTGGATTACTTGTTAAACATTTCAATCTCCTCTCTAATGCATTTGTATTCACTCACATCACTGCAAAAATGTTTGTTTGTTTTTGTTTGTTTTTTGTGGTTTTTGTTTGTTTGTTGTTGTTGTTGTTTGTTTGTTTTATAGCTAAAATGGTCCTAACTTTATATGAATTTTGTTAGGGTGATACTTAATTTAGCTTAATAATGCATAATTATAGTTGATGTTAGTGGCTGTGATGGTGTAGGAGATGGTAATGCGCATCCAATCATCAGTGGACAACAAAGAAGTCTTCTACACTGACTTGAATGGATTCCAGTTGACCAGGAGGAAGACATACAGCAAGCTACCCTTGCAGGGTAACTTTTACCCCATGCCTTCCATGGCATTACTGCAGGATGCCAATGTCAGGCTTACCCTGTGCTCCAGACAGCCCCTGGGAGTGGCCTCACTGAGACCAGGTACCTATAGCATCAACGATAAGATGAAAATTCTTGTTCAGGTTATAGCATTTTTATGTATTGTGGTTCATGTGTGTCAGGTTGGATGGAAGTCGTGTTGGACCGAAAACTTTTACAGGATGACAACAGAGGTCTCGGGCAGGGGGTCAAGGATAGTGTGCTTACCTTTGAACCTTTCAAGCTACTGGTGGAGAGAAGACTGAGCAATCTTAAAGTACTGAATGATATGTAGTTAGTAGGGCTGGAACAAATGTCCAGATATTCATCTGGATTGATAAGTATTCGGGTTGATAGGTGTTCAGACATGATTCCAATTAACTGGATATCTGTGGTTGGTAATTTGGTTGTAATATCTCTGGGTGGTAACAGATTTTAAGTGAAGTCTGTAGGCAGTCTGTAATCATTTAGGTAATAACTAAATAATCTGCCCAGGATATCAGGATAGTAGGGTTTTTTTAATATTTCATTCCAGCCCAGTAGAGCTACGTGACCTATAAAGTCATGACTACATGTGTATGTATGTGTTGTGTTTGTAGCCCTCCATGACGCTAGTCTATCCATCTCTGTTAGCCCAGTACACATTAGATTCTCTCCTCCATCCTCCTTCCAAGTTCATCTCTTCAGACTCTTTGGCCTCAGTATCTCTCCTGTCTCCAGTATCGTTCCTTCAGAAGCCACTCCCATGTGACATGTTCCTCCTCAACCTCAAGTCTTTGCGTGATGTCAGTCAGAAGTCTACAGATGCAATCCTCACCTTGCACCGGAGAGGGTTTGACTGTGGCTTTGACATGGCCTCTCTCCAGTGTGAAGTGACAGGCGGGGAGGTGAGTGGTTCTTCCTATGAGCAATTAAGTTTTACGTAAATTTCTGGGCTAGTTAAGTACTTACTTACATATGTATCCTGATGCAAGACTGTAGTGGAGATGCCTGTTGTAAGACTGAGATGGTTGGTCGCTTGTCTTTGGTTTTCAGAGCTAATTGTAGTACATGTTATCTGTGCTTCCCACTGGTCGTTAGTGATTTCTTTATAAAAAAAATAATTGTTGCACGGCAACTTGCATGATGCTTGTGCTCAGTTTTAAGTGATGGGAGACAAGATTTGCATGCCTGTCAGAAAGTAGAATTTCAACTGATACATTGCGTCTATATATAAAGTATCTTACCAAAGTGTCCTAGTGATGTGCTTGAGAACAAATGGCAAGCGAGCCTGTGCACAAATGAAACACTTCAAAAGAATCTATCGGTCCATTTATAAAAGTATAAATACGTAGCCATTGTGACCATTGTATACTTTTGCTAACAAATACAGAACCACTTTCTTACCTCAATTTCCCGAGTACTGGTATTTTCTGTAGTCTCTAATATATGTCATTCTGACTATCTGAATTACCAGTAGCTTTTGACAACAAGCACTCATAGCTACTAAAAAAAGGCAGTTTTTTAATTACGTCTGGTAAAGGGTTTCAATACCATAGTAACCATTCGCCATAACATTTTGTGACTTGAAAAAACAAGAAGTTCTCAATAATTACTGCACAGTGTTGAGTCTAACAGCAAGTTTTTAAGACCTAATTGTGTCTTATGGCATTCAGAAACAACTTAATACGAAGGGGTAAAGAATTGATTTCCTTGAATGATACGGGACCGAAAGATTCTGTTTAGTGGAGGTATGGGAAGGGGTAGACCATGAAGCAAACACAAAAATGCAAGGATCAAAATACAAATTGACGTACATATGTCCACACATATATATAATATCCCTGATGAACATTTATTTTAACAAGTTGGAAAAACCCTTTACCAGATATTAGTCTAACTTAAAATTAGCCACTACACTAATCAATTTGCTTACCTTACACATCCACAAAGCCAGATCTTGAGGTCTCAGATGAAAGTACTCGTGGCGTATGTTTGACTAACAGGACAATAGAATATTAGTCCTAAGACAAATTGTTTAACACTATTTAATGCTACAACTAAATAGCTACACACTGTCTTTTTCTGCTATTTCCTCTTCTCTTTCTTCTTTCTTTAGATTCGACTAGGTAGTATATTTAAAGACATCACTATATCAGAAGCTGTGGAGACATCTCTGTCTCTCTTCCACTCTGGCTCTCAGCTCGACCTCAACAAGGAACTCTCTTCTCATATAGACGTCATGCACATTCAGGCATATCGAGTAGCATGGTAACCATGGTAACAATCAAAATCCTCATCCTGTGCTTATTCTTCCATCTATGTAAACTTGCAGTCTCATTTTTATTATAATATATTTTTTTGTTATAGTGTCTATCATTTTAATATTATCACTGACAGGCCTAACTTATGACAAAATACAATATAATATTCAAGTTTTGACCTTTCACCTGTTACAGTGGAAGGTTATATTTGCACGGTTTTTTATAGTTCAATAGATGAGTTAGAGTTAGCCAATATAATATTAGCGCTCATTGCTGTGGTGCATGCATGTTGTCGGAGGTGAAGTATTGGCAATGTAATAATTGTTGTTAATCACAAGGTATGAATAGCCTTGAGGATCGTCCAATTATGATGTTTTTCCCTGATAAATCTGAAAACCTTACTGCAGATCAACAAAACTAGATTAGTTCTTCTTGCTATTGCACAACTTGTGGATACATTTGTTGATACTAAACATTCCAAGTGCAAGTCAGTCGTATCAATAAATTTTACCTTTGTTAAAGTAGTAATGCTTGAAGTTTGGAGAGCAAATAGTCCTCGTGGTACAGAATTTTCTTTCCTTATCAAGAAGCTCTAGCTACTGAATATTAAATATTGCCATTGCAGCTGACAAAATATGACCTGTTACAAAAACAATAAAATTCTCACATGCATCAAGGGTAACCATTGCACTTTGCCAACAATGCTTTGATATAAGATAGTAGCTACCACTGGTTAGGTATTGACTTGGATATAAGCTAACATATTCTATAATAGTTGTTATAAGCCATGAATATAATCTAGTTTACATTGACAAGCTAAGTATAAGCTTGAAATATATATATATATATCTTATACTTTATCTTGATATAAGATAGCAGTAACACACTCTTATACTTAATGTGAGAGAACAAATAAATGAGATATTAAACAAGCCAAAGTCAAATTATATCATGTAGTGATCACTGATACGTAAAATACATGACAGTCTCACAGTACAGAACTAAGGTCATACCATTTAATCTCTAGCCATAGCTAAGACTCTTGAACCTAACTTATTGTCAGCAGATTATGAATAGTCAATGATAAGCAGCGGTATTTGTATTATCATATTTTTTAGTTGTATGACCTGCACATATTTGTCAACAAAACAGGGATCTCGCTCATCAGAGTGTGAACAGGAAGAAAAAGGATGATTACACACCACAAGCATATATATATATATATTTATTGCAGCTTTGATATTTTTACTTGAATATTTCCGCATCACGCGAGCGTTCTGTATTCTCCCATATTGTACGGTTTATATTGTACGCTACTTGTAGCGCGCGCGTAGCGAGTAAAATCAATGAAAATTGTATTGTAACCGGTTGAGAAAAATTTCAAAGAAGCAATAAATCACTTATCACACTCGTCGTACAATATGGGAATGATATTTTACTCTCATGCCACATTTTCACTCGCCTTTGGCTCGTGAAAATATTTTGCGTGCTCGTAAAATATTTTCCCATATTGTACTCTGACTCGTGCTATAAGTATTATATATATATATATATATATATATATATAATACTTATTACATGAGTCAGAGTGTGATATGGCCAAATATTTCATGAGTAGGCTAATTTATTTTTACGAGCCTGAGTGAAAATAAAGCTTGAGAGTGAAATATCTTGCCATAACACTCTGACAAGTGTAATAAGTGGTTTATTCCACACTAGATATCTTCACTACTGTAGTTAGTACTAGAGGAAGGGTAACTCACAGCCTGGCAAGTATGTTGTAGGGGCTACCCACACCCCCAGCTGATATTTTAGCAGCTGCTCTAACCCTGTTGAGCAGGTAAAGAGCAGGGTACACCCAGGAAGGTAGCTGTAAAACCGAGAAAATTGAAAAGTTTGGCCAGTTGCTACAGGGTAATGAGCTTGCGTGAAATATCCGCCACGGGTCATGTACCTAAAAATATCATTGTGAAGATATCTAGGGTGGAATATATAGCTACTGCTCATATAAACCACTGTGAGAGAAGTACCTCACCCTCATCAAACTCCTCTCACAAGGAGTCAAAAACTGATTAATCATGACTTAATCAACTAAATTACTTATTGGTGGAGTGGCCTTGATTGGTGCTCTCTTGCTGTTTTCATGTAATGTTACCAGTAACAGCGTTTGGCTCTTAGTGATGCACACCATTTTTTGTGCTGCTTATGATTTTTATGTCATGCACATCATGATACTGGGCATATGCAGAGTTTGTTATTATGGCTTTGCACATGTCCAGGGAGTGAGTCCAAGAACACTCGCAAAAATGCGCACTCCTTTGACAGTGTTATGGTCAAAGGTTAGCAGTGATAGGCAACCACAAATACCACAATTGAACAAGCTTAAATAATAGGGACCACTGACAGGAAATCAGTGGTCTTGGAAATGAATATCATTAATGGTGGGTAAAGGGTTGATAAGACTAAGCTAGCAGTTTATTGTTCTTTGGCCAGGGCCAGCCTGTGCCAGTTGTCCAGGAGAGTCCTGGACATGCTCCGGGGGGAGAGGTGCTTCATCTTGGGATGATGTAGCTGGAGTGTATGGTGTCTCGTCTTCTCTGAGGAGCGGAATGAGTCTGTTGGTGGCTCTTCGATAGGTGTGGCCCCTGCACCTGACTTCTACAACCCGGGTTTGCTGGTCATCTCCCGGGTAGGTCGCAGTGACGAGGGCAACTGGCCACTGACGAACGGCCAGGGTCTCATCTTTTAGGAAGACAAGGTCTCCCACCTGGAGCTGGCGGCCAGGTCACTGCCATTTGGTTCTAGCTGCTAGGGAGGAAAGGTAGGAGCCCAGCCACTGCTTCCAAAGGTCAGCCATCAGGCGGGTGACGAGGTTCCACCGTCGGAGTAGGCGTAGTTGTCCTTGTGGTGCTGCAGGTGAAGGTGGTGCCAAGAGTGGGCGGCCAATGAGAAAGTGGCCTGCAGTCAAATAGCTGCCGTCAGTCACATCATCACTCTGGAGAGGGAGAAGTGGCCTGGAGTTTAGAATGGCCTCTGCTTCAGTTATGAGAGTGTACAGCTCGTCGTATCGAAGTGGGTAAGGTCCTAGGTTTTTTCTGAGGAGGACTTTCATGCTCTTCACCGCTGACTCCCACAATCCCCCGAAGTGTGGTGTCCTCGGCGGAATGTGATGCCACTGAATGTCGTGATGAGTGGAAAAGTGGGAAATGGCACTGAGGGTTGCTGTTGACTCCATCAAGGTCTGGAGTTCCCGGATGTTCTCCCTGGCTCCTTGGAAGTTGGTCCCATTGTCGGAGAACACATGTGCCGGGACCCCACGTCTGGATGTGAACCGTTTTAAGGTGGCCAGGAAATCTTCTGTGGACAAGGAAGCACAAACATCAAGATGAACACATTTCGTGAACATACAAACAAATATGACAACATAGCATTTGATCAACACAGGCTTCCTGGTGTAGCCCTGTCTTAGGGTGAAGGGGCCGGCAAAATCGATTCCAACGTTCACAAAGGGTGGCGCTGGAGTAGTTCTTATGCTAGGTAGGAGGCCCATCTGTGTCGTCAAGGTCTGTCCGTAGGCTCGTTGACAGTTGGAGCAGGATCTGGAGATCTTCTTGAGGGTGTTGCGCAGTCCCGGAATACAGTAGGTGTGACCCAGGATGGAGGCAAACGCGGAGATGCCTGGATGTCCATACGTCTGATGGAGTGTCTTGAGAAGGATAATGGTCAATCGAGATTTTGTTGAGAGCAGGATGAAGTGGATAGGCTGTGATTCATCTGTCTTCTTTCTGACTCGACTGGTGACCAGGAGTAGGCCATCTTGGGAGATGTCCACTAGGTAGTGTCTGAGACTGTGTCCTCGTGGGAGTGGCTTCCCCTGCTGGATGAGCGAGAAGACACCAGCAAGGGACTCCCGTTGAGACAACTTGAGGATTGTTGTCTTGGCTCGTCGTATCTCTGACGATTGGAGAACTGGTAGGACACAACGTTTTGTCTTGTTTTTCTGGGCGTTGTGGAGAAATCGGTAGATCCATCCCATTGCCCTTGTCATGCAATGGAATGAAGAGAATCTGTTGGCTAGATTCGTCTGGAATTCCATCTCCTGCCTGTCACGTTCACATGAGACTGCCAGGCAGGAGACTGGGGGGGGCAGGGTTGGAGGTGTCCCTAGGAGTGGTAGAAACGGCCAGGAGTCTGGAGAGAGTTTCAGCCATGGCGGCCCATGCCACCAGAGTTTGGAGGAGAGGAGTTCCTGAGGAGGAAGGCCTCTGCTGACCAAGTCAGCGGGGTTTTCTCGGGATCTGATGTATCTCCAATGCGAGGCAGGGAGAGATTCTGTGATGTTCTTCACTCGGTTGAGGACGAATTGCTGGAGCTTGAATGGAGGTTTGTTGAGCCAGTGTAAGACAATCTGGCTATCTGACCAGGCATAACAGTCTTGGATGGGCACCTGGATCAGAGAGGCAAGGTAAGTGAGCAGCTTGGTGAGCAGGAGAGCAGCTTGCAGCTCAGCCTTGGGGATGGTCAGTGCTTTGAGCGGCATGACCCTGGACTTTGAAGACAGGAGAGTACAGTGAGTCGAGTTGTCTGCATGAATTCTTCTCAGGTACACAGCGGCCCCATAGGCGAGTTGAGAGGCGTCTGAGAACCCATGGAGAGAAGTGAATATGACGGGAAGGTCGGAGGAGGACAGTCTTCTCGGCACTGGATGGGATGTAAGAGAAGGGATCTGCTGGATCCAGTCTCTATATTGGTCGGCCAGGTGAGACGGAATAGGCTTGTCCCAGGCCAAGTCAAGTTTCCACAGCTCTTGCAGTAGAATCTTGGCTGGCACGATGGAAGGTGAGAACAGGCCAATGATGTCATAAACCCTGGCTGTCCCGGAAGCTACTACGCGTTTGGTTATGTCATCTGCAGGAACTGTAGGAGGAGGAGTTGCCACGTGAAGGGTGTCAGAGGTCACATCCCAGTGGATGCCCAGTGTTTTGGGATTGCAGTCAGGTGAGGACACAACCAGAGGTGTGGTTTCTTGCAGGTCTTGTGGAATAGAGTCTCTTAGTTCTCGTGAGTTGGTCCTCCACTTCCTCAGGGTCATCCCAGCAGAAAGTAGAGCATCACAAGTCTGAGTTCTCAGGGTACAAGCTTCATCAACAGTGGCAGCACCGGAGATGAGGTCATCCACGTAAAAGTCCTTTGACATTACTGAGGCGACTACAGGGTGAGAAGGAACAACAAGGTCAAACAATGTTTTGATCACCTGGCTGGCAAGAAAGGGTGAGGAGGTCACACCAAAAGTTACTCTCTTCATCCGGCAGTCCTGGATGTTGCCATGTTCATCTCAAACGATGGAGATCCCTGTCATCTGGGTGTAAGAGTACCTCTCTGAACATTTTGGAGATGTCTGCTGCAACTCCAATGTTGTGTGTCCGGAATCTGATGAGGACATCAGCCAAGGCAGGGTACAGGCAGGGTCCGGGGTCCAGGATATCATTGAGGCTCACTCCAGTAGATGACTTGGCAGAGGCATCAAAGACAGGCCTCAACTTTGCGGTGGTTGAACTGTCCTTGAAAACCCCATGCACAGGTAGGTAGAAGTGTGGATCATTGGCTATCTGGGTCGGCGGGATGACCTCGGCATGGTCGAGGGTGAGATACTCAACGAGGGAGCTTGTCCTTCTTCTTGAGGGTCTTTTCGTTAGATAGGAGTCTCTTCAGGGCTAGGGGTCGAGTCTTCCCTAGTTGGACAGCTGAGGATTTCCGTGGCAGTATGACCATGAATCTTCCTTCAGTCCGGGAGTAGGAGGAAAGGAAGTCAGCCACTACAGGGTCATGGCTGGGAGTTGGGTTGGAATTGGGGATCAAGTCAAGTTGCCACAGACGGGACAGCTCCTTGTCCAGATTGTCTTCTTCAGCTGTCGTGTTGAGAATGTTGACAGGTGATCTTCCGTAGAGTGGTCCAGCGATGGACCAGCCAAACGGGGTATTTATGATCTTGATACCCTCAATCATGATGCGACCATCATAGACACACTGCTCCATGTCCATGTTCCCTAAGATTGAGGGTATCAAGATCATAAATACCCCGTTGTGTGTGTGTGTGTGTCAATACCAATTAGCAGTTAAAGGTGTTGAACTTTTCAGTGTGAAGAACGTTTATGTGTTTGTAAGTTTCATGTAATTGTAGTGTGCTAGCGCAGGAAGTCTGCATCTTTTTGTGTCATGTATGGGCGTGGCTTTGGTCTATATATAATCCCTACAGTCCCGCAGTTATTATCAAAAAACTCATTTCATTGGTTAATAAAGTCATGTGACCAATTATAGCGCCGCGCGTGACCAATTATAGCGCCGCGCAAGGGCTAGGGCTAGGGCTAGGGGACCAATCAGAAGAATTCTTTGATAAGAACTGCAGGATGGCTCTATAATCCTTGCCAAGCTCGTGCTTTGCTCAGTTCAGTCCTAGTTCAACGTGTTGTTCATACTCTAATCACGATAACTAAATCCATTTACCTTTGCTCGGGAAGGGTTCAGCTAGCTGGTGGAGATAGTCAAGAGTATTGCGACTGGATTCTGGTGGCAGCGATCATAAGCTGTCCTCCAGGAGTGAGCGCTGAGCGAGGAAATCGCGATTACCGAGCCGTGGGTTCACAAACTGGTGGCAGCGGTGGGATCTCCTCGACCGATCTCGATCAGCGGGGGAGAGCCTCGAACTCGGATTCCCAGGATTCTAACCGAGAACTCGAGAACTATTTGCAGTGTGGTGTATTGTTGTGTGTGTGCCGTCATTTTTAAAAAAAATTTTGTGCACGTGTTTTATAATTTTTTCTTGTCAGCACTTTTGTGCGTGCGTGTCTTATAATTTGTTGACATCGTAGTGCAGTTTTTTTTTCCCAAATTTTGTGTGTGTCTTCAGGCCTCTGCCAGAAGGACCGGCAGTCACTATTCCATGCCGGAGAGCGGACCTGGGGAGGTTGGGAAGAGGAGGACCACAGGGAAGGTACAGCCTCAACAACAAAAGGACGAGGTGTACAAGCCTCACAGATCTCTGAAGTTGCAACAGAAATCTTCGCCCTACTATACACGGAAATCTACAACAGCTGAGGCTGCTGATAGTTCTGGAGGTGGGGAGCAGAGAGGAAGAGTTACTGGAGTTGAGGAAGACGAAGAGGACTTAGTTGAGGTCAGTGAAGTAAAGTTGGTGACGGACGGCACTAAGGGAGACGCTGATATGTCGGGGGACGTTGTAGCATTTCTAAAGGCGATGGCTGAACGGGATGCCCAGAGACAGGCGGAGCTAGACCACAGAGAGGAGGAGCGGATGAAGCGGGAAGAAGTCCACAGAGATGAGACGATGAGACAAGAACAAATCAGGAAGGAGGAGATGGCCAGGGTTGAGGAGGCCAGGAGACAGGAGGAAGAGAGAAGAAGAGAGCGAGATGCGGAGACAAGGAAGTTAGAGATGTTAGAGCTATTTCGACAGATGGGTGAACTGGAGAAGGACAAGAATGAGATGAGGAGGGCAGCAGAGGCAGAGAGGAGAACAGAGGAAGAGAGGAAGAGGCAGAAACGGGAGGATCACAAAGATAAGTTGGCTGGTATAAGTGTGTTCAGGGACAGTGGTGACTTGGTACTTTTCCTTGAAAATTTTGAATTTATAATGCGTGAATGCGAGGTGCCCAAGGAAGGATGGGTGTCTAAGCTATATCCTAAGTTAAGTGAACGACTGTGTGCTCGTGTAAGGCCCCTAGTGGATGAGGGAGTGGACTACTGTGCTGTCAAGAGTGCCCTACTTAAGGCAGTTGGTGAAACAGTAGCCACTTATGGACATAAGTTGTTCAACATGACGGGAGACTCTGTTAAGTCCATGTCCCCAGACCAGATAGTTGACCTGATTCAGAGAAATGCTAAGGGACCAGGATGCACGTTCTGTTAAAGACTGCATCTTTACGGTGGCTCGTACTGTGACGAGGCAAATCATTCCAATTGGTGGCCGAATGTTCTTAGAAAATAGAAGTATTAATAGTATGGAGGAATTGCGTGCAGGGTGGGTGGACTGGATGTCCACTAGAGTAAAGGGAAATTTTTATAAGGCCCAAGGGTCAAGTGTGAATGGTGGAAATAGCGAGGGAGCGAGATTCCCCAAGTATCACAGGGAGGCAGGTCAAAGTGAAGGCAGGCCAACCTGTTATAACTGTGGTAAAGTTGGCCACAGAGCTGCTGAATGTAGATCCCGTGGAGCTGGAAGTCCCAATGTTGACCGGGTAACCAGCTCCACCGGCCGAGGAAGACCACCAACCTGTTACTCCTGTGGCAAGGAGGACACAAAAGCCCCGATTGCCCAGGACATGGTGGGTCTGGTGCAGGTAGAGGGTTCATTAAGAAGGAGAAGAGGTTGAAACTGGCCATATGAGTCCTGTGTCGTTAACTCTGCCCCAATTTGCTAAGAAAAATGTAGTCAAGGGTAAAGTGAGTGGGGTGGATGTCGAGATTTTGATTGACTCAGGCGCAGACTACGGTATGGTGCCGAAGTCACTAGTCTCCAAGGATGCTTACTGCGGTGAGCAATGCTACATATCTGGGGTGAACAAGGGCACCGTTTTGTATGAACTTGCTGAGGTTTATTTTGAATTAGCTGGAGTCAAACTGAGGAAGAAGGTGATTGTAGATGAACGGGACAAACCTTCCCCATGGTGCCTGCTGCCCCTTGATTTGGGAGATGTGGGGGAGCTTCAAGTGTACCTTAATGTGTTGCATGGAGGTAATGTAAGTATAATGACTCATAGCCAGCACAGAAAAGAGGCAGCTTTAAAAAATGAGAAAGATGTGGTTATCAAGACGTTGGAAAGCCTGAAGGGTGTAGGCAAGTCTAGTGTTGTTGTTGTTGAAGATTCGACTAGGTCAAATAGTGTCAACTGTAACAGTGAACAAGTAAAGTCTGGAAGTGTTGATTGTGAAGTTCGTGGGAACATTATTGCTGATAAATCTATTCATATTGCAGATGAGGAAGCTGGTTCGAGGACTATGCCTTCACGGTCTATGGCTGAGGCTGATGGGCTGATGGGAGGTAGAGTGAGTATGGATTCTTCGGAGCAAGTTGCGGGGGGTGGTACAGAGGAGATGAGATTGGATCCTTCTGTGGATGAGAAGGTGATGGATCCTTCTGAAGATGAGAAGGTGGGAACTGTGGGTGTAGGCGGTGCTGCGGCCCATGATAGTGAGGTGGGAGCAATTCCGTCTGCTACCTGCATTGAAGACCTAGTACCAGGCATGAGAACGGATGCTAATAGTGAGTTTAAGCAGTTTGTGGATGGGTTGGAGCCGGTGGGGAGTGGTAGTGATAAGGAGAAGTTCAGAGAAGCATTGTTAGTTGATGATAGTCTGAAGGTTTGGAGGGAGTTAGGCGAACGTATGGAAAGGGGATTTTCGTGGAAGAGAGGGTTGTTGGTCTTGTCCAAGTTTGTAGCGTGGGAGGAGCACAGAGATGTGTTGGTTGTACCCAGGGCATTTAGAGGAAAGATTTTAATTGTTGCCCATGAAAAGACAGGACATTTGGGGGGTGATAAAGTGTAGCCATGATAGAGAGACACTTTGTCTGGCCTGGGATGGTGAAGGAGTGTTATGAACATTGTAGAAAGTGTCTGACCTGCCAGGTTAAATCAAAGCATGTACCCAAGAGAGCTCCTGTTGTTGAGCGGCCTGTCTTGTCAGAACTGTTCGAACATGTAGCATTTGATATTGTTGACCCCTTACCCAAGGGAAAGGGTGGTAACATGTATCTCCTCACCTACATCTGTATGGCCACCAAGTGGCCCGAGGCCATCCCTTTACGGACCATTACGGCCAAGTCCGTTGCAGAGGGTCTCTGGAATATTATCTCCAGGACCTCGATCCCAGAGAAACTTTTGACTGATCAGGGGAGTCAATTTTGTTCAAGATTGGTTAGAGAATTATGTGAACTACTGCAAATAGAGAAGATACGCACCTCTCCATACCATCCCCAAACAAACGGTGCAATTGAGAGGATGCATGGAACATTTAAAGGAATCTTAGGCAAGTGCATTGAGAGCAAACATGACTGGGTGGCTCAGGTGCCCTATGTTCTCTTTGTGCTGAGGCAGATGCCTCATGCGGATTCGGGCTTCAGCCCCTTTGATCTTGTGTATGGCTTCAGGGTGCGCACACCCCTGGAGGCCATGTATTATGGAATTTTTGAAAGCGACAACATGAAGACTGATGTATGTGAGTGGGTGAGTGGGGTAGCGGAGAGGTTGCAGCTCTTACGAGACTGTGCTGCCCTGAATCAGGCCAAGGCCAAAGTAAGCAGATTAGCCATTATGAACAGGGGTGCTAAGTTACGTGAGTTCGTAGTGGGCAGTAAGGTGTTGTATCGCATTCCTGGTCTCAGTTGTAAGTTATCTGACAGCTGGGAATGGCCCTACATTGTTGATAGCCGATTGGGAGAGGTGAATTATAAAATTTTTAAGGAAGGTAAACAGAAGCATGCAAAGGTGGTGCATGTTAATTGTTTGAAGCGGTATTGGGAGAGTGGAAGTATATGCAGGTTGGATGTTGTAGTTGAGGGCGAGTGTGAGAAGAGGAGTATGTTGAGTGGTGTGTGCGAGGGTTTTAATCAGGAGGTGTTGGATGCTCTTTTGGAGGAGTACAAGGTTGTGTTTACAGATAAGCCGGGGAACACACAGAAAGTAGTAATGTCCATCGACACTGGGAATAATCCCCCATTTAGACAGGCCCCTTATTCTGTGCCTATAGGGATTCGGGACCAAGTTAAAAAGGAGATAACAAGTCTGGAAGAGGATGGTATTATTGAAAGGTGTGATGGCCCGTGGGCATCACCTCTAGTTCCTGTCAGAAAGCCCGATGGATCTGTCCGCTTATGTGTTGACTACCGCCGATTGAATTCCATTACCTTGAAAGAGCCTTATTATATACCAGGCATGGATGAGATGATGGATAAAGTGGGCAGATGTGGTGTGCTGTCAAAGGTTGACCTCGCCAAGGGGTTTCACCAGGTGGGAGTGGCTGTGGTGGACCGTGACAAGACAGCTTTTATTTGCCCTTTTGGCAAGTACAGGTATAGGCGTATGCCCTTTGGTTTGGCGAACGCTCCATCGGTATTCCAGCGGCTGATGGATTGTGTTTTGTGTGATTGCACCGATTTTAGTTGCGTCTACATTGACGATATTTTGATTATTTCTAAGTGTTGGGAAGAGCATGTGGATCATTTGAGAGCAGTTTTTGAAGTATTGAGGGAGGCTGGACTGACTTGCAAGCGGTCAAAATGCGAGTTTGGCAAAGTCCGATTGGAATTTTTAGGCCACATTGTGGGCGATGGTGTGGTTAGCATACCTGAGGCAAGAGTGAAGGCCCTCAAGGAACATCCAAGGCCGAAGACAAGAAGGCAGCTCCGGGCATTTCTTGGAATGCTCAACTACTACAGGAGGTTCGTTCCTGACTTCCACAAGTGGTCCTCCCTCTTAACTCCTTCAACGTCCGGGTCAGCTCCTGGGGTGGTGGACTGGTCGGTCCAGATGGTGGAGGCCTTTGATACTCTTAAAGATAAGTTATGTAGTCAGACTTTTTTATGTATTCCGTGTCATAGTGATCATTTTGTTTTAGAGACTGACGCTTCAAGCACAGGCGTCGGGGCAGTTCTGTCAGTGCTGAGAGAGGGAGTATTGAGACCTACTGCCTATTTCTCAAGACAGCTCCATGGGGCACAGACCCGTTATTCTGCACAGGAATTGGAAGGCTTAGGCCTGTATGAAGCTATTAAACATTTCGCCTTCTTCCTTTATGGCCTGAGGTTTTCGGTAGTGACGGACCACAAATCCTTAGTGACGCTCAAGACGGCCCCACAGCATAATAAACGACTTCTCAACTGGGCCCTGAAGTTAACCGAGTTCGATTTCGAAATCTCCTATCGTAATGGATCTGATAATGTCGTGGCTGACTGTCTTAGCCGATGTCATTCTGTGGAAGACGCTGCTGATGATAGACATCAGCAAGTTGGGAGAGGGGGAGATGTGGGCAGGAGGCCCACATGAAGAAGAGCAAGAACTATTCTGAACATTGTGTGTGTATGTATTCTCTATATCATCAATTAGATTATGTTTTGTAAGTTGTGTGTGTGTGTGTGTCAGTACCAATTAGCAGTCAAAGGTGTTGAACTTTTCAGTGTGAAGAACGTTTATGTGTTTGTAAGTTTCATGTAATTGTAGTGTGCTAGCGCAGGAAGTCTGCATCTTTTTGTGTCATGTATGGGCGTGGCTTTGGTCCATATATAATCCTTGCCACGCTCGTGCTTTGCTCAGTTCAGTCCTAGTTCAACGTGTTGTTCATACTCTAATCATGATAACTAAATCCATATACCTTTGCTCCGGGAAGGGTTCAGCTAGCTGGTGGAGATTGTCAAGAGTATTGCGACTGGATTCTGGTGGCAGCGATCATAAGCTGTCCTCCAGGAGTGAGCGCTGAGCGAGGAAATCGCGATTACCGAGCCGTGGGTTCACACAGAGTATGCTTGAAATACAGTCATATTTGTATTTAGACAACTTGACATGGAATTAGCATATAATAATAATAGATGATAATTTTATTTCAGTTTTCCTTTTTTTTGTTTTGTGGTTCAATAGCACTACTTGATTTAACATTATTAATTTGCAGGGGTCACTCCTTCCGAAGTATCTTTCTAAGAATTGGAGAAGTGAAGAGTTTATTACACCCCAATGTCAATATAATGGCTGTAACAGCAACTGCTACTACAAAGCTTAGAAAAGATGTGTCAAGAAATATTGGGTTGAGGAATGAACTGATTGTAGAAAAATTGCCAGCCAAGACAAACATTGCTTATTCGATTGCCCATTTCTCATCCTTTGAGGAATCACTAAAACCTGTAGCTGACAGACTGATGAAAGAAGGCCCACAGTGTCCTCGTGTGATTATATATTGTAGAACTCGTGACGATTGTTCTGCCATATTTTTGTACCTCAAAGATTTCCTTGGGGTCAAATTTACACATCCGCTTGGTTCGCCTGACTTGCCGGGATTTCGCCTTGTGGATATGTACATGACCCGTAACTTAGCTTTATAATACTCGCGTGCAAATTATTGCGTACTGACGTCATACTGTTACGCGTGTGCGGTTGCACAAGTAGTATCACTGCTTTGCCAACCACGTTTTACTCATCAGTAAAACATTTGTAAACTAATGATTCACTTCAGTTTTACCTGTGTTGTACTGGACAGTAAATCCTAGTAGAACATGCAGTAAACTCTAAAACCGGAACACTTGTGCACGAATGTTTTACACATGTTTTACTACCTGTACACTGTCCAGTAAAACATGAGGTAAACTATAAGTATTCCAGTACACCATGAGGTTAAACATCCAGTACACTTCAAGTTCCACTCATGTTTTACCATACCTGTCCACCACTAGTAAACTCTAGCTCACTCAATAGTAAAACATACATAGCAGCACTGGTGTACTTGTGTTTTACTAGGTTTTACTACACTGTACAATCAGCATACTATACCATACTGTACCAGACAACGCCGCGCACCAATACACAATTCTGGTTAGTAATAAAAAATATATTACATCAAAGGAAAACAGTTACACAAAATTTTGGATGATAGTTTGATATCAAAACAAATAATATGTCAAAAAGTCTTGTACTCATCATCATTCTTGATCATTGTAGCCAACCTCCATTACTTCTAGAAACATCAAAAAGCATACCCTGCAGCATAACAATAAAGTGGCAATAATTATTACTGAATTCAATTTGACATATTGCTAGAACATTAAATGATAATCAAACAGTTAAAGACATTAATTTATGTAGAAAATGTGCTACATGTCATTCCCTTCCCACTACATATAGGTGAAGTGTGAGAGGTGTACATGAGTTTATTGTGTGAGACATTTGTATTGAGTGCTACATGAGATGCATGCTCAAGTACGTCACACTCTAATTATACTTTAACATCATATGCTACTATATCTAAATATTCATAGATTCTGATGGTCCCATACTCAAGCTCACCATTTGTGGATGAGATAGTACTGGTGAGTGACCTACTTAACTGTACCAGATCACATGTCAGGAATAAAGGTGGTTAATTCTATCTTATATTCTTTAAAAACCCTATCCCATATTGGCACAGATCACAAGTCTAGCAACGAACATGGTTCAAGTACCAACTGATGTGGATCACAAGCCTAGCAGCCAATGAAAGCCTCTGCGACATTATGAAACACAAAGGAACCTCAACCTACCGTCGTGTACATATTCACAAGACTACAAGACATCTGCCATACTCTCTACTTGAACACAAGTTTAATACTTCACCCATAAGCTTTATTGTACTCAAAACCTCCCTCCCTAAATTGTTCACCTTTTAACTTTGCTTTTTGCTTATGAAATTTTAAGAATATTTCAAGGGGGGTAAAATAGCTTCAACGAGAGACGAGCATCCTGCTCCCAAATGATTCCCTGGCAAATGAACAGCCCATCAAAATATTTCTTGGTAACATCCCGTACACAAGTTAATTTGCAAGTGTTCCTAGCCTCGTAGCAGGAGTTCTAGAACTCGCCAGAGCTTACATCATAAGCTAGAGCTAACAGTTGTTTATCTATTTCCATCATTTAAAAAAAATTTTTTTTTTTAATTGACCCATAAGGTGAATTTTGCCGCGTTTAGGCTAATTTTCCCAAAGCCGGTCACATTAAGTATTGGCATTGTTAATGACTCCTTACCAATCAGCAATACACAATATTTACTCCTTATCAACAATCAATACACTGCTGCACTATTTAAGTATTGCCATTGTGGATGATGCCTTACCAATCAGCAATACACAATCTCCTCAACAATCAATACACTTTATCTTATAGTGACTCCTTACCGGTTGTTCAATTGTACACCCATAATGTAGCTGCACTAACACCTTTGAGGACCCTTTACTAGTACTTATGAAGCAGGCGATAAATAAAAGCTTGAGATACTTAAAAGGCGGGAAGGCCCCACAGAGTAGAATACATTCAACCCACTGACAATCAATCTACCACACCCTCACTCCTTATACTCCACCCACACTAGTATCTCACACTCCACCTCACACACACAGCTCATACTCCACCCACACATGCCCCACAATCCAACGCACATGTTTTTTACTCCACCTACACCTGTCTCTCACTTTACCCACATACATTACTCTCACTCACACACATCCACACTATAGACTGTTGAAGTTGAGTTGGTGTGACCATAAATGCAGTAAATGATGACTGCACTCATGGATGCAATTAAGGTATCTCATAATCAACTCAAATTAACTCATGAGGATTAAGCAAAAGTCTAAATTGGATGCACGAGGATATTTCTATTGCAGATTCTTGCAATATAGAAAAGCACTTCTGCCCCAATTTTCTTTTCCTTTCTTTTGTTTTGTTTTTAACCAAAACCTATCCAATGTGCAAGTCCCATTTTCTGTACAACCTCTATTTGTAGTATAACACTTTCTATGCATCATTCATCTGGACAGACTACAGTGTCCCATACTCCACCCATACATGTAGCCCTAATTCAAACTCCACCCATTCACATGAACCTATGTGCCTATGCAATGTCACGTGATATGTATGTTTAATTCCAATAAACACAACACACACACACACACACACACAAGGCATGGATTCAAGCACTTAGTGCTTGTGCTTATAAGTACTTCAACACTTTTAATATGGAAAAGGTCCACAATATATAAGTTCAATATGAATTGCGTCCACAATATATTACTTCAATATGGATAGAGGTCCACAATATATTAGTTCAATACAGAAAAGGTATTACTTCAATACGAAAAACATTAGTCAATACGGAGTTTTAAATTTTATTAGTTCAATATGGAAAAGGGTCCACAATGTATTAGTTCAATATTTCAATATGGAAAAGGGACAATATATTACTTCAATATGGAAGTGTCCACAATACATTAGTTCAATATGGAAAAAAGTCCACAATTTATAAGTCCAATATGGAAAAGGGTCCACAATATATTAGTTCAATATTGAGAAGGGTCCACAATGCATTAGTTCAATACAGAAGTGTCCACAATACATTAGTTCAATATGGAAAAAGGTCCACAATATATCTGTTCAATACAGAAAAGTGTCCACAATACATTAGTTCAACACAGAAAAGTGTCCACAATACATTAGTTCAATACAGAAAAGTGTCCACAATACATTTCAATACAGAAGTGTCCACAATACATTAGTTCAATATGGAAAAAGGTCCATAATATACAAGTTCAATATGGAAAAGGGTCCACAATATATTAGTTCAATATGGAAAAGGGTCCACAAAACATTAGTTCAATACAGAAGTGTCCACAATACATTAGTTCAATATGGAAAAAGGTCCACAATACATTAGTTCAATATGGATATCAGTTCAATATGGAAAAAGGTCCACAATAACGGAAAAGGGTCTACAATATATTAGTTCAATATGGATATCAGTTCAATATGGAAAAAGGTCCACAATAACGGAAAAGGGTCTACAATATATTAGTTCAATATGGATTGCAGTCCACATGAAAAGGGTCCACAATACATTAGTTCAGTACGGAAAAGTGTTCACAATATATTAGCTCAATATGGAAAAGGGTCCACAATACATTAGTTCAATATGGAAAAAGGTCCACAATATATAAGTTCAATATGGAAAAGGGTCCACAATATATCCATTCAATATAGAAAAGGGTCCACAATACATTAGTTCAGTACGGAAAAAGGTCCACAATATATAAGTTCAGTACGGAAAAAGGTCCACAATATATAAGTTCAATATGGAAAAGGGTCCACATATCCATTCAATACAGAAAAGGGTCCACAATACATTAGTTTAGTACGGAAAAAGGTCCACAATATATTAGTTCAATATGGAAAAAGGTCCACAATATATAAGTTCAATATGGAAAAGGGTCCACAATATATATGGAAAAAGGGTCCACAATATATCCATTCAATATAGAAAAGGGTCCACAATACATTAGTTCAGTACGGAAAAAGGTCCACAATATATAAGTTCAGTACGGAAAAAGGTCCACAATATATAAGTTCAATATGGAAAAAGGTCCACAATATATAAGTTCAATATGGAAAAGGGTCCACATATCCATTCAATACAGAAAAGGGTCCACAATACATTAGTTCAGTACGGAAAAAGGTCCACAATATATAAGTTCGATATGGAAAAGGGTCCACAATATATTAGTTCAATATGGAAAAAAGGTCCACAATATATAAGTTCAATATGGAAAAGGGTCCACAAAATATCCCTTCAATATAGAAAAGGGTCCACAATACATTAGTTCAGTACGGAAAAAGGTCCACAATATATAAGTTCAGTACGGAAAAAGGTCCACAATATATAAGTTCAATATGGAAAAGGGTCCACAATATATACCATTCAATATAGAAGAAACGGTCACAATACATTAGTTCGTACGGAGAAAACAGGTCCACAATAATATTAGTTCAATATGGAAAAAGGTCCACAATATATAAGTTCAATATGTAAAAGGGTCCATAATATAACCATTCAATATAGAAAAGGGTCCACAATACATTAGTTCAGTACGGAAAAAGGTCCACAATATATAAGTTCAATATGGAAAAAGGTCCACAATATATAAGTTCAATATGGAAAAGGGTCAACAATATATCCATTCAATACAGAAAAGGGTCCACAATACATTAATTCAGTACGGGAAAAGGTCCACCATATATAAGTTCAGTACGGAAAAAGGTCCACAATATATAAGTTCAATATGGAAAAAGGTCCACAATATATAAGTTCAATATGGAAAAGGGTCCACATATCCATTCAATACAGAAAAGGGTCCACAATACATTAGTTCAGTACGGAAAAAGGTCCACAATATATAAGTTTGATATAGAAAAGGGTCCACAATATATTAGTTCAATATGGAAAAAAGGTCCACAATATATAAGTTCAATATGGAAAAGGGTCCACAAAATATCCCTTCAATATAGAAAAGGGTCCACAATACATTAGTTCAGTACGGAAAAAGGTCCACAATATATAAGTTCAGTACGGAAAAAGGTCCACAATATATAAGTTCAATATGGAAAAGGGTCCACAATATATCCATTCAATACAGAAAAGGGTCCACAATACATTAGTTCAGTACGGAAAAAGGTCCACCATATATAAGTTCAATGGATAAGGGTCCACAATATATTAGTTCAATATGGAAATGGTCCACAATATATTAGTTCAATATGGATTGCAGTCCACAATATATCCATTCAATATGGAAAAGGGTCCACAATACATTAGTTCAATACAGACAAGGTGTGGGCTCCCAAAGCAAGGAAGCCCACGTTCAGGAAGGAGAAGACAGAGAAGTTGAGAAAGGAGAAGATAGAGAAAGATAAAGAAAGAGACATATGTGTGGACATTGATATTATTTTATGTATTCAATCTTGTGCATGGATGTGTTGTGGCATGTTCTGTAGAGTTGTTTGTGAGCAGTCGTATTTGTTTCCTTTTATGGTCATATTGTCTTTGAGTGCCACGTGTTGTGTATTCATGAGAACGTTTCGTGTACGTGTTCATTTCCCGTGGGTGGAGTCATACATTTCATATGAAACCGCCCACAATCATTCTTGTACTTCAGTCTGTTCTATATCAAACTTAAGGAGCCCAGGGCGAGCCCCCCACATTTTGGTGGCAGCAGTGGGATCTGCGGGCGAAGACATTCCCCCCAGTTCCAGAACTCACGGCGAAGACATTTGCCTAAGATCAGAACCAGCAAGGAAGACATTCCGAATCATATCAGGAGACGCCCTGAGCCAAGGGAGATATCCCCACCTACCTGAGGAAGATATTCCAAACCCCAACCGTCTGCAGACAACCGGCGCTTCTTGCTACAGCAGAGGAGGCCAGCAACTGAGGAGGCCAGCAACTTGACCTTTCCACGGCAGAGGATCATTCGGTCGACGGATTAACTCGAGACAAGGACCCCCATATCTTGTCGGAACAGTTTGAACTGAGTGTGGCGTGCTTTTTTTTCTGAAGTGTGAAATTGAGGTCTTGTGTTACTTTTGTAATTTATCTATTGTAATAGCCTTCCAGTTGTGTCATTTATTTTTATATTCTTTATGTGCTGTTGTCTGTAGGAGTTTGACGGACGTCTGGGTCACCGACTCATGTCAGAGCCCGGACAAGTGGAAGAGAGGAAGAAGGCGGCCACAAGAAGGTTGCCAGCTGTTGGGACTGGCGATCAGCCCTACCGTCCCTCACATAGGTAGACTGCCTCTGGGAGGTCCCCCTACCCTACGCGCCCCGCTGACGTGTCATACACGGAACAGGTGCTCTCTGAAGAGGAAGGTGAGGTGGGAGAAGTAGAGGAAGAGGTGGCGGTAGATCAGAGGAAGGTGGTAGCTGGGCGGAAGAAGATGGCTAGAAGGTCTGAGGAAGTTGATTTGGCTAGTCTCATGAAGATGATGATAGACAGAGATGAGAAGTGGCGAGAGCGAGACGAGAAGAGGAGGCAGGATGGTGAGGACAGGAAAAGGGAGGAGGAAGCTGCGAGAGAGAAGAAAAGGGAAGAGGATGAAGCTAAGAGACAGAAGGAAAGGGATGCGGATTTAAGATCTTTGGAGGAGAGGTTGAGACGGGAGGAAGAAAATAGGCAGAAACGAAGGGATGAGGCGTATAATAGGTGTAGGGATGAAGATGATAGAAGGAGGAGAGATGAGGAAGATAGGAGGAAGACTAGAAGAGAGGAGGAAGATAAGGCTAGGGAGAAGAAGGAATTATTGCAGGAGAAGTTGAAGGGGTTAGGTGTGTATAAGGATGGAAGTGAGCTGGGAGCTTACTTAGAGAAATTTGAAAGAATAATGAGAGCGGGTGAGATTGAGGACAAGTTTTGGGCGGAGAGGCTATATCCTAGGCTACCTGAACGACTGTGCGTGAGGGTGGCTCAGTTAAGGGATGATGGGTCAGTGTATGCGGAGGTGAAGGGAGTGTTGTTGAAGGCGGCGGGTGAAACTGCCATCACTTATGGCAATCAGCTATTCGATGCCACGAGATGTTTAAGGGAATGAGTGCGAGTGGTATTGTCGAGTGGATGCAAAGAACTGTAAAGGGTACTTGTCAGGGGTGCAAGAATTTAGAGGAGGGAGTTCTGGCCATTGCCATGGCGTTGACCAGAAGAGTACTCCCCCAGAGTGAGAAGATGTTCCTAGAGAAAAGGGTTGTTAAGAATTGGGGAGATTACAGGGAAGCTCTAGAAGACTGGATGGCAGGGAGGCAGAAAGGAAATTATTTCAAACCGTTAGGTAGTAGTATTGTTGAAAGCAATAGAGGATTTAAGAGTGGTTATGGGCGCGATTTGGGAGTGGGAGTGGTGAAAGGAGTAATAGTAGTGGAGAGTGAGTGAGTAGTGGAGGAGTCGGTAGCTACGTCACATGCTCTAACTGTGGCGAGAAGGGCCATAGGGCTAGTGAATGTAAGAAGAGTAGTGCGAGACCCGGTGGGAGTGGTTATGCGCCCAGGGTTGTTACCTGCTATAATTGTGGGAAGGTAGGCCATAGAAGTCCAGAGTGTACAGTCAAGAAGGGTGTGGTTTCTGTAAAGAAAGAGGGAGTACCGAGGAAGATGTCGGTTCTGATAAACGAGAGCAAGTCAGGAAAATCGGGAAATGTGGCTATGGGGTTAGTCAATGGAACTAAGACTGAGGTTTTGATCGATTCTGGGGCAGAGTTGGGG
>WLWD01001569.1_pt1 | contig 57615 bp, 35 predicted proteins | sample 6712731 | NCBI WGS metagenome assembly WLWD01 (sample SAMN12718690, study PRJNA576275) | sponge metagenome | isolation source: marine sponge | host: Mycale hentscheli | place: New Zealand: South Island, Marlborough, Capsize Point | collected 2014-11-01 | reverse complement strand
TAATTCTGAGACATGTACCTTTATTGTTATGTAAGAGGTTACTTCCTTATTTATTATGCTTGGCTTAATTGTTTAATAGTCTTGTCTATATAAATGCATTCATTGTGAATAATTATGTATTGATTGCTGTATTCATGTTTGCTGCAAAAGTTGTCAGTCATAAAGGAAGTCTAGTGTCTTTGTCATATAAAGTGTATGGATACTTACAAAAGTCTATTTTTGATGTAACTTAGATTACCAATAAGGCACTAAATTGATTCACAATGGTGGATCATTCCCAATAGCCGGTATTATTTGTCAACTTAGCTTTGTATGGAATGGATCAAGGGATCAGGTTTTTGTTTGTGTAAACTTCACGGGAGAGTGCAAGTATTTTTGGTTTCAACAATGCCAGGTAAATATAACATGTTTATTAGAGGAAAACATTAAATGTCAATAAGTTGCTGAAAAAATGTATGGGTAAGTATAATATAAATTATGTCAAAAAACATCAAAAATATTAATTTAAAATTGTACAGTTAAAAGGACAAATACCACGCTTAAAAACTTTCAGAGAGGTGTGAAATTAGATTAATGAACAGTAAGAATCATTGTGGTACAGATTTTGTTCTTTTATAAATTAATTATTTTCATTTTATATCATGTTTACTATTCCTACTTGCTATACTATTTATGCTATTCATTTATTTCTTATTTCTATCATAAGTTTGTTCTAAAATTAATTTACCTAAAGGAAATAATAATATGCTACATTGAGAATCTATCTTCAAGCAGAATTGTATATTACATAGAAATACTAGTTATATAATTAGTTAATTGCAAAAACTTTTATGCCTTTTTATGCTATCTAACTAAAATATCAGTTGGGGATATGAGGAGCCCCTAGAGAATTTTATGGCCAACGAGTTACCAAGGGTAGTACAAACTATTTGATGAAGATATCATCAAGCTTGGAAAAAACCATTTATTACACTTGTCAGAGTAGATACAGGCTAGATATTTCACTCTTAGGCTATATTTTCACTCACATCTGGCTCATGTAATAAGTACTATATTATTATACATATTATATATATATATATTATTTATATAAGGCTGAAAAATATCCAAAATTTTGGGGGGCCCAATGTCAATTGGTTTTTATTTTTGTAATTTTGCAAAATACAGTACTATAACAAATGGTGCATTGAATACAAGAAGTTTAATGATGAAAATTTTGAGAGGCATATAGTGACACGGTTTAGATAATTCTATAGTATTCTGTTATTTGTTGGACTATACACACGTCAATACATGTCAGTAAAATTTAATTCTTGTATGTACATTTTGAACAAGTTTGCTGGTCTCCTTCAGGTACAGAAATATATATTCTGTACCTGAGGAATACCAGTAAACTTGGTCAAAATGTATAAGAATTGAAGTTATGTTGAGACTGTTATGTTCATAGTTGATGTGCAGGGGGGGCTTCACAGACTTAGGATCCCAACTCAGCTTGGCAATGCAATTGTACTGCTCGCACACACCTTAGCTATATAGCGACTGCATGCACCAACATTCACATAGAATACATTCATATGCACAAGCACACCAATGTATCACTTGTTTCTTTTATCTATACCTCATGCAGTAAATGAAAGTGATACTCCCAATATTATGAGGGAGATCCTAGAATAAATTTGCATTTAATGAATCTGTATGTGTGAACTGGTATATACTCTGCTAAGTCACCCTTTGTATAGATTCTAAACCCACATTTGCAATGCTTCCATGTTGTACACTGAACTGTAAATAAATTAGTTCTGTCCTACCTTAATTAATCTGCTTGCTATTTAGCTAAATTCCTACTACATACATCGCGTTATTTTAGTGACCAACTTAAAGGCTCCTTGTTGGTCTTATGGGGTCAGCAGAGACAGTAAACTCTGCTAGCTCCCTTCTGCTGTTCTACTGTGCTATCTTGCTCACTAAGTCATTTATACTTTTCCTTCATTGAGGACTTTGTTGATAATGTTAAATGTCTTGGTCAGTACAATTGTTTGCTCTGCCAGTTACACCAATTTCCCCTCTCATACCCCTCCCACCAATATTATTATCAGTGTCATAGGAAGGGGGACTCAGGGGGCTGGAGCCCGCCCCATAATTTTGGGGCACAATTTAACAAGGTGATTTCTCACATGAACACTTATAAAATACATAATACATACCCTTGGAGCCCCATTTACCGAAACATCTTCCTACACCTCTGATTATGAACCCTTTTTATGACACAGCCTGAAGTTGGTGTATGTGAATGATAAGACGAATTCCTTCATTTGATTGAAAAAATCGGAAAAATAATTTTCTTACATCCAGCAAATTTTTGCATGTGACACAATCCCTCAAGTGTACTTACCATGTTGTACTCCCCCCCCAATTAAGAAATTATTTCTACACCTATGCACAATTCTTTGTATATTCATGTTGTAAACTTCAACACATGCCTAGAGGTCATAACGAGTCTGACAATATTACATGGCATGTTGTAATAGGTTCTAATGGATTAGATTAGATAGCTAATAATGCTGGCTTAGCTAAACCATTGCATGCAACACGTGATAATGACCTAGCTTCATAATAAAGATATTTTGTATTGTCTATTCTTTGATGAGGGAAGGAGACTGATAGATGTGCTTAACTGCTGCTATGAGATGAGAAACGGAGCATATAACACTGGTCACTAACCACTGAGTGAAAATATCAGAATAAATATGAGCCAATTAGATTGTGCAGAAGTCTGGTGAAGTGGTTCAATTTGGAAAGTTTAAAGTGTGATGTTTTTGGATGTTACAAGAGCTTCTATTGAGCGGTATGTATGGAGGATGTGCCTCTAGTGCCTCCTAGTTTCTATATCTATGTTGTGAGATGGTTTACTGTTGAGGATTCTTGCAACTATAATCTTGCAACTTATATTTAGGAAGTCTCTGTCTTTCTAAGCAAGAACTGGCAATAGATTAATAGTAAAAATGAACTTTGAAAAAAATCCTGTAGTATAACACTTCCTCCTAAAAGTGGGGTCATGGAAACTATTTAAATGTGTAAACACTGCTCATAAAAAACATTTGTCTTGCTATTCTTAAATACACTCGAAACTTGATTATTTTATTATATGATGAATTTCAGTGTGCTATTATTGTAATTCAGTATTTCCAGCTAAGAAATGGAAGGTTTGATCTATTAAAATTCGGAATTGAAGTCCAAAAATTTACAATCACATAATTTATTAATCAAAATTTGGAGTTTTTAAACATAACTAATGTTATATTTTGATTATAATGCATGTGTAGATGTAATTAGAAGCATGCGTTCAGTCAACAATTTTGAGTGCGATAATTATCACAGCTAAAAATGCATAATTTTATAACTGTATTAACTATAACATTGCCATATTCTAGTTATTATTCCAAGTGTTGCTACTGAGTTAGTTCCATCCTGTCCATTGATACTATCTCCAGATGATGTGAGTCCTAACCTCACTCTCTCCTGCACAGTGAGAGGAGAGGGAAGGTTTTGTTGGACATGGTCCGATCCTCAGTTACCTGTGAGGGTGTGGTCATCAGACTTCATTAGGACTAGCACTGCAGAATTCACTGAAGTAAGAGGACTCAGTGATGAAGATACTAGATACAGATGCAGTACCAACCACATATAACCCAGCAATAGAAGGAAGAACATCCAGCAGTTCTGAAATAGCTACATCTATGAATTTTGATGTCAATTTTCAATATAAGTATTAGCCGAATATTAATTCTGAGACATGTATCTTTTATTGTTATGTAAGAGGTTACTTCCTTATTTATTATGCTTGGCTTAAGTAAATTAGTATATTTTTAAATCTTATTTTTGCATTCAACTAAAACTATTATTGTTTAATAGGCTTGTCTATATAAATGCATTCATTGTGAATAATTATGTGTTGATTGATGTATTTATGTTTGCTGCAAAAGTTGTCAATAATGCTGAAGCTTCTAAAGGGAGCCTAGTGTTTCTGTCATGTAAAGAGTGTATGGATACTTGCGAAGGTTTATTTTTTGATATAACTTGGATTACCAATAATGAAGTTGTCACAAATGATTCTAACTATACTATTATTACCGTGAATGGCACTAAATTGATTCAACATGGTGGATCATTCCCTACAGCCGGTACTATTTTGTCAACTTAGCTTTGTATGGAATGGATCAAGGGATCAGGTTTATGTTTGTGGACTTCACGGGATAGTGCAAGTATTTTTGGTTTCAACAATGCCAGGTAAATGTAACATGTTGATTAGAGGAAAACATTAAATGTCAATAAGTTGCTGAAAAAATGTTTGGGTAAGTATAATATATATTATTATGATAAAAAACATCAAAATTGTAAATTTAAAATTGTACAGTTAAAAGGACAAATACCACGCTTAAAAACTTTCAGAGAGGTGTGAAATTAGATTAATGAACAGTATAAGAATCATTGTGGTACAGATTTTGTTCTATAAATTAATATTTTACATTTTATATCACGCTTACTATTCCTACTTGCTATACTATTTATGCTATTCATTTATTTCTTATTTCTATCATAAGTTTGTTGAAATAATAAAATGCTACATTGAGAATCTATCTTCAAGTAGAATTGTATACTATCTAGAAATACTAGTTATACTGCAAAAACTTTGATGCCTTTTTATGCTATCTAACTCATCATGATAATAATGAATAGAATATAATAACCTGTCCAATTTCCTGGCTAACCAGGTGTTTGGGTAATATATTTAAGTACTATAAATATTATAACATTAGAATCAAATGATTTTAAAACAAACTGACCAACCAGTTTTAGTTAGTTAAAAGTAAAAAAAACATTAGTGGTGTGGTGGGCATGTAAGAGGCAATGCAAAGCTAGGTTACTACCGCAGCCACCGAAGAGAGTTGACTGGGACGGATGTTGTAGCTATAATGACTTGTTAAAATGGCGAATGTATCCCCGCCCATAACTCCACTGGACATCACACAGGACACAAAAACGCGCACAAGTAAAGCACACATTTATAATTATTGCTTATTAAGTGAGTGTTTGCTTCACCTGCCGCTACAACTACGGAGAAGTTAGTGCGCCATTTATCTGACTAACGGTCTTGAAGGTGCCTGGAGAATAGAAAGTAGGTAGATTTAACACTATTCAGATAAGTAAGGTAGTATATAGCTTGTAGCCATTATACTACTAAAGGTGAGTTGATTTTTCTTTTGTGAACACTCATTCGTCAAGAACAATCATTTGGTAGCTACATTCACTTATTATTACTGCACTAGCTACTGTAATAGCAGTCTTACAATAGAAAACATTGAATTGCTTATGCTCCACTTACATTTAAACTAGCAAAAATATTCATTAAAACTTACACTATTTAGCCTTATTTGAAATACGGTGGCTATCTTTTCTTTTCAGAAAGCCTCACAATTCTCAAACCTTAGAAATAATTACCTTGCAGAGGATTTTTGGAAAGCTGTGTAACAAACACTTTTCAAAATATCACTCAGTGTACTTGTGGCTTCTCAATCTACTGAGGTGACAGCCATTTTATATTCAGTCGATGTAGTTCTTTTTCCAATAGCTATATATTATTATTTAAAAGATTTTGATGCAAAAAAAAGCAGCATGAAGGATGACAGTTTGAAATGCTTGCTATATCTTTGTGATGTGTCTTTGATCCAAAACGTTATGACGATAGCTTATTTGAAGTAGTTGCAATGATGACGTTTCAATGTTACAAAATGAATGCCATTAGTTTATTTTTCCTTATCATTTTCTCTATAGTGAGGTACAGTTAAGTTATTGTGGATTTCTTTCTTTGAATATCTAGTAAATTAAACTCCAGAGCATAATTATAATTAATTTCTGCACAACTCCCAGAGCCACACTGCCTACACCAGTGCAGTATTCAATATTTTCTAAGGATAGGTGTTAATCATACAACACTGGTTATTAATTCCACATTTTCATACACGTACAACAAACACTGAAAATTGATACTAATCATTCCTTATGAGACTTTATTAACCTGCTCTACTTGATTGATTCGATTGAAAAATCAAGTACTCTCTAATTCTGTGAACTTTTGTTTGCTTTCTTAGAATTATTATAAACTGGTTATTTAGCTTCAAGTTATTTCAGATGGAGAAAAGTATGGTTATAATCATTGGAAGTTGCTTAAGTTAATAAATTATTATTATAAACTATCATCCAATTAATATGTGCCATGGTCATTCAACAGACACATTTTAACTGTATAACATACTATTATTGAAAAGTCTATGCAACAACCAAAATGAATAGTGTTACATTCAGTATTAAGCAATGTCACTGATTGCCAAGCCTTGTTTTACTGATCAGGTATCCGAACATAAACTTGAAGTGCAATGTGTTCCAGACTCTAGAGTTTATTATTATAGAGTAAACTATAAAGGATTTACTTTACTGTCATGGCCTGTGGAGTGATGGTTTTCAATGTATTATTGTATTTAATATTACAAACTGTTAGATGTACCTCTATTTGTCTGCTACTTTGTTTATAAATTCTCTGCATCAAATTTGGAGCCAGACTTGCTCACCAGCTAGTAAGTTTGGAATTCATGTGATTATTATTTTAGTTATATAATAAAGACATAAGAAACTAATTAATATTATATAGTGTTGTAGGAGGTACCGTTGATATCCTTGTAAATTCTGGCATTTTTTAATTAATTTTAGCTAGTTTACACAGGTCAAAGGATTAAACATCAGATTTGTCATATAGCACCAATATTTTTATTAACAAAAGCCTGTGAATGAGAGATAATACATCTGATAACTTCAATATGATTAAGTACAATACTCTGTAACCAGCATAACATTATAATCAACTCCTACTTTTCAGCATAAACCACCACATAATTTTGTGTTTTAGTCCCAATTGTTTTTACTTAATTCCATTGCAGATATGCAATAGTCATTACAATTATGTAAATGAAGGCTGAGAAAGAAATTGTGAGTCATGTTTAAGTCATCAAATGTATAGCTTGTATTATAATTTACTTTACTGATGATAGAATTGTTTAAGTTTAATTTGTAGTCATTATTCGTATGACATAACACTAATTGCTGGCTACAAATGTAAATAATTCTGTCATCAGTAAAGTAACTTTTAATACAAGTTACATAAATTATAAAGGAATTGATGACTTCAATAAAATGATTAATGAAGGCTGAGAAAGAAATTGTGAATTTCATTGTGTATTTTTGTTCCATTTATAGTTCATTATTTTGATAAAATTAATTGCAGGTGGCTTAATTCTCTATGAGATCTCTCCTTTACCCACATCAAGTCTTTTTTCTTCTTCTACTACTCTCGGACCCAACTGCTTTGAAAGGCCTGGCATACCTGGAACCTACGACTGTTTTAATGTAGATCCTCTTCCTGTACTCATTGATGGAAATCTGGGAGGAATATCAAGTCCACCAAATGCATCTACTATTCATGCCTGGAAAAGACCTCAAGGAGATGTGAGCATAATATTTAGGTATTCATCAGCTGCTCAAGTACGTCACATTCGACTATATTTTTATCACATTCCCTTTATGGGCATTGGTCTGCCTGATGTTGCACTGTCTGCTGCTAGTACATCACAGGAGTATCATGTGACTGGCAACCAGGAACTCAACCAAACTGATGCAAGACGAAGGATGATAGTCTTGAGTTTCACTAATACTTTAGTATCAGTCAACAATTATGGCATAGTGTTTACCTTTGGAACTTCTAGTAAAGTGGAGTGGTTGTTATTGAGTGAAGTAAAACTTTGTACAGAACCAATTGAAGGTAAATGTATTGAATAAGTTTGGATGTTTATTAGTTCATTGCCTAATCTCACCATGCTCAATGTTATCTAGAGTGAGTTAACAAAGCTTTGTTGTATTACTTTTGTTTGGGACTTCACAGACTGAGGATAAATATCTCAGCTTTTAATACAGACTACACTAGCTCACACCCCAGCTGTAGGCTATGATAAACAGGCATGCATGGCTGAATCCACCAATACTTCCTAATGAACTCACCTTCTAATCCTGTGTCAAACTCTATGCAATACGTTTGATTGCTAGTTTCTACCATTAAGTAATTACAAAGAGAATGGAAGAGAATAGGATTTAGCTAGTTCTTTATATGAAGGTTAATGAATAATAATTAAACGGAGTTAATGGAGGGAGGGGCCAAGCTACCTGCTATATGTCCACGCGCAGGCGCCTAAGCTACACGCACGAGGTTGTAGCAGGGAAAACGAATAATAGTAAGAGAAGCCATAAAGAGCATATCCTAGGGAATCCTATAGCATCAGAGTTGTGCAGAGAGTATATAGGATGGAAGGAAATCTCCAGGGAGAGGCACAGCGGGAAGGTGCAGAGCCTCCGCCATCATCATTGCCATCATCATTCACGGAAGCCCAGCTAGACTGGATAGACAGGCTGATTGCCGCCAAGCTGGAGGCCACTGGAGTCACCCACAGGGAGCCCTCCCAAGCTGGCCCTCCTGCAGAGGGGCCAACCACTCTGACAGCTCCTCCCACTGACTCACTGGGGACTTCATCTGCAGTCCAGCTGGGACTGCCTGTAGGTCCTGCTGGGACCACACCGGGACATTCTGGAGCCAGCATAATGCCCGGAAATACCACTGGTGAGCAAATTCAACAGGGAGTAGTAGTCAAGGGTTTAAAAAAAAAAAAAAAAAAAAAATTATCACAAAGCTAGAAGCCAGGGCATAAGTTGATAGGTGAAGGATTGGGGGAGTGGTAGGCACAACAATAGGGGGGCAGCTGTTGGGAGTAAGATCCCTGGCTCCTCATTGAATAACACTCTGGGGTGCATGGCCCCTCAGTGGCCCCTTCAGTTGATAGCATGGGGTGTGGGAGGCCCCCCTCAGTTGATAGTACTCAGTGTGTGTGCTCAGTGGATAGCACTCTGGGTGCGTGGCCCCTTCAGTTGATAGCACTCGGGGGTGTGGCCCCTCAGTTGATAGCATGCGGGGTGCGTGGCCCCTCAGTTGATAGCACTCGGGGTGTGTCGCCCCTCAGTTGATAGTTGATAGCATGCGGGGTGCGTGGCCCCTCAGTTGATAGCACTCGGGGTGCGTGGCCCCCTCAGTTGATAGCACTCGGGGTGTGTGACCCCTCAATTGATAGCACCCGGGGTGCGTGGCCCCCTCAGTTGATAGCACTCGGGGTGTGTGACCCCTCAGTTGATAGCACTCGGGGTGCGTGGCCCCCTCAGTTGATAGCACTCGGGGTGTGTGACCCCTCAGTTGATAGCACTCGGGGGGTGTGGCCCCTCAGTTGATAGCACTCGGGGGTGTGGCCCCTCAGTTGATAGCACTCAGGGGGTGTGGCCCCTCAGTTGATAGCATGCGGGGTGCGTGGCCCCTCATCCTAGGACTGCATTGGAGTTGTGCAGAATGGTGGTGCCAATAGTGTTGTTATCATATCAATTCTATTGTAGCACTGGGAGCCCTTCCCCCTCCATCGGCTATCCGGGGAATACCGACATTCGCCAAGGAAGCAGGTGCAGGACCGTCAACGGCAACCTCCGTGATGGCCATCCCCCAGTCATCGCCTCAGCTGACGTGGACCACTTCCCAGGCATCGTCGGTCCCACCCAAGCTGATGAAGAAGATTCTGGACCTGGAGTATGTTGACATGGGTGAACTGCTGCCAGACTCATGGAGCACACAAGTGGAGGAGCAGAAGTGCTGCCATCAGAGGAGAAGCTCGAGGAAGGGGCCAGTATCGGATATCCTGCTGTGGGCTGAGTGTTATGCCACCATGGTATCGGTCTTGGCGACCAAGTACCCGCAGAAAACGCCTCAACTGATGGCCTACCAAAGGACCATCCTAAAAGCCCACAGAGCCTTCACAGGGGAAGGCTGGGTGACCTATGATACATGCTATAGGAGGAAAGCTGCACTTATGAAGTCGCTGGACTGGGGGGTGGTGGACTTCACCCTATATAATGAGACATTTACAGGTCGGGCCAAAGTACTCCCCCGCTGCCGTCACTGCTCAAGCGAACACCACCCGTCGCACGCATGCAGCTACGCGCCGGATCAGGCAACAGAGTCACAACAGGCTCCTTCACGGCCAGCGAGGTCGCCAATGCCGATCTGCCAGCTATACAATGGCAAACATGGGGACAGGTGTCACTTCTCACCATGCAAGTTCCGACATGTGTGCAGGGAATGCCAGGGGACTCACCCAGCGTGCAACTGCGGAAAACGTAGGCAACCTCCATCATCAAGGCCAAGGTCAAGGTCCCCTAGGTGCAGACCTTAAAAAAAAAAAAACTGGATGAGGTTGATATGAACAGCAAACCATAGTGGTTAACTTGTGCATGTATATACGTATAATATATTAAATATATATATATATATACCAATAATTGTGTAAACGATATGGGATTGGACTGGGGGTTACTTAGGTAGTTACAACACAGGGGGGTTGGTAACACACGCACTTCCACCCTCACGGGTGTGATCACCCACCGCTTAGGTGAGGTTTAACACTGGGGTAGAGTGCATAAGCCAGTGCTGCCTGTATTTCACAGGTTACTCCTACACGTATACGGCAGACTTAATGAGTCTCGGCCAGCCCCGGAGGAACATGCCTGTTGTTGATCATTGCCTGTCAAGGATAACCACACCGCTGCGGCTAAAGGCCTGGATGCACAAACTAAAGTCGCACCCAGACCAAGACTTCGCCCACTTCATAGTGCATGGCATAGAGCATGGGTTTCCCATTGGAGTGGATGGATCAGCACGGATTGTTGCAGCTACTAGGAACATGCTATCGTCAGCACAGAACCCGGAGGTGATCGAAAGATACATCCAAGAAGAAGTGGAAAAAGGCAATATACTCGGGCCCTTCATGCCCGGTACCTTCCGATCACTTCATATAAACAGGTTCGGTACGATCCCCAAGAAGCATCAACCTGGTAAATGGAGGCTCATTACAGACCTCTCATACCCAGAGGGAAAGAGTGTCAATGATGCTATTGACAAGAGTCTGGGCTCGCTATCATATGTGTCCGTGCATGACGTAGCAAACACAGCTGTGGCACTGGGTAAAGGGTCACAAATAGCGAAGATAGACATCAAGTCTGCCTACAGGTTGGTTCCTGTACTGCCCCAAGACAGGATTTGGCTTGGGATGCAATGGAAAGACCAGGTCTATGTGGATGGCATGCTACCATTTGGGCTCCGATCGGCCCCCAAAATATTTAATGCCCTTGCGGATGCTCTGGAGTGGATTATTGTGAAAGAAGGTGTGGACCACATATTCCACTACCTGGATGACTTTGCAGTTGTTGGCCCCCCGAACTCCAAAGCCTGCCAGCGGTACCTGGATATCCTGACAAGAACATGCAGGGAACTTGGCGTTCCCCTCGCGCCAGAAAAGCAGGAAGGCCCCAGTACTACCCTTATCTTCCTGGGCATAGAAATTGATACAGTACGTCAGGAGCTGAGATTACCACGGGCAAAATTGGAGCGGCTGGTCGAGCTTATCCGGGACTGGGCAGGTAAAAGGTCATGTACTCGTCACGAATTGGAGTCCCTAGTTGGTACTCTACAGCATGCGTGCACTGTAGTACCCCCAGGGAGGGCATTCATGAGACGCATCATCTCTTTGCTAAGCATAGCGAAGCAGAAACATCACCATATTCGACTGAACAAGGAGTTCAAGTCTGATATCAGGTGGTGGCAGTTGTTTGCCTCACACTGGAATGGGTCAGCACTTATAGTGGATGATAGCAGTGGATGGCTGGAACTGACATCGGACGCCTCAGGTAACTGGGGGTGTGGTGCATGGCATCAGTCAAGGTGGTTCCAACTTGCCTGGGACGACAAGTCTCGATTACTGCAGATAGCGGTAAAAGAACTAATCCCCATTGTTATCGCAACAGTGGTATGGGGCAATGAACAATGGAAAGGCAAACGCATCAGGGCACGGTGTGACAATCAAGCTGTGGTAGCAGTCATCAACAGCCGCTATAGCAAGGAACCTGCCATCATGCAGATGCTGAGATGCCTCTTCTTCATCGAGGCACACGGTCAATTCTCGCTGTCGGCAGTCCACCTCCCAGGTGCATGCAACACCCTGGCTGACGATTTATCGAGGGATAGGCTATCATCCTTTAGGCAAAAAATGGGGAATGTTCCACTTGTTGAGACGGTAATTCCTCATTCTCTCTTACAGTGGCTCCTGGACCCAGACATGGATTGGACCTCACAGACTTGGACTCAACAGTTCACTTCTTCTGTCGTCAGGGTATCGCAGGCTCCACACGCAAGACATATGAGTCATCCCTGAAGAAATTTTCAAATTTTTGTGAACTGTATGCCATTTTCACCCCTTTCCCTGTATCTGAAGCCATTTTGTGTTACTATTCATCATACCTTGCATCACAGCACCTGTCACCAAGCACAATTAAAACATATCTGGCAGGAATTCGGCATACCCAAATCACGCTGGGGCTACCCGAACCTAAAGAATATTCTTCACTGCCACGCCTCCGGCTGGTCCAGGCAGGAATTAAAAGAGTGTACTCCCAAAAGACCCCCCTAATTAAGCGGATTAGGCTACCAATTACCCCAGCGATCTTGAGAAGAATGCATTCTCTGTGGTCAGTTAAAGCTGGGGACGCAGATGTGATGATGCTCTGGGCAGCCTCCACACTTTGCTTCTTTGGTTTCTTTAGAGCAGGGGAAATAACAATACCCTCCATGAAAGCCTTCAATGCACAGTCGCATCTCAGCTGGGGTGACATTACTGTAGACAATGTGACAACTCCGACAAAAATACGGGTTCACCTGAAACGGTCAAAGACCGACCAGTTTGGCAGAGGAGCCGACATACAGCTGGGACGTACTGGGTGTGTACTGTGTCCAGTGGCAGCTGTGTTAGGCTACACTGCAGTGAGAGGCAGAGATCACGGCCCTTTCTTCAGATTCAAGAATGGCGATCCTCTGACTAAGCCAGCATTCTCTAAGCATGTCCGATCAGCTCTCCAAGAACTCAGTCTTCCATACCAGGAGTTTGCTGGCCACAGCTTCCGGATCGGGGCAGCCACGACAGCAGCGAAGGCAGGAATAGAAGACTCCACTATTCAGATGCTAGGTAGATGAAGCAGCTCCGCATTCCTGGCGTATATCAGGTCGCCCCCTGAACAACTCGCTCAAACTACTACCACCCTAGCTAAATCATAATTATCACACAGTTGGAGTTCATGTCATGGTATAGTTAATTATTGTTACATGATGAGTTTACTTTTTGGGGGTAGGGGTCTGAGTAGCCCCCTACTGGACATGTATACTCCCCTCGAGTATAAAACCCCCAAAAGAATGAGTGGGGGCTGGCAAAAAAGCAACAGTAATCAAACAATTAACAGTAATTAATAACAGTTAACAACAATTAACACCTGGCACATGACTAGATGGGCAGGGCCAGGACATAGTAGGTAAGGTGTAGCTGGCTTAATGGACCTCCCTCCAAACCTACACAGACAACCGACATTAAATGAAGGTTAATGAATAATAATTAAACGGAGTTAATGGAGGGAGGGGCCAAGCTACCTGCTATATGTCCACGCGCAGGCGCCTAAGCTACATGCACGAGGTTGTAGCAGGGAAAACGAATAATAGTAAGAGAAGCCATAAAGAGCATATCCTAGGGAATCCTATAGCATCAGAGTATCACCCACCCACCCACACCACTCCATCTGGTGAAGCACCCAGATGTGACCGGTCCACTTAAGCCTAAACAACATTGATAACTAATAGTTAATATTGCTTGAAAGATATAAGGACATGTATACTCCCCTCGAGTATAAAACCCCCAAAAGAATGAGTGGGGGCTGGCAAAAAAGCAACAGTAATCAAACAATTAACAGTAATTAATAACAGTTAACAACAATTAACACCTGTCACATGACTAGATGGGCAGGGCCAGGACATAGTAGGTAAGGTGTAGCTGGCTTAGTGGACCTCCCTCCAAACCTACACAGACAACCGACATTAACTTCTTATTAAACACTTGAGTATGATATAATCATCACATATGTACAAATGCATAACTGCATTAATCTAAACATTGTTATGTAGTTGCTCCAAGTGGTTCTCCTGAGTTAGTTCCCTACAGTCCATTGATTCTATCTCCAGATGATGCGAGTCCTAACCTCACTCTCTCCTGCACTGTGAGAGGAGAGGGAAAGTTTAGTTGGACATGGTCCGGTCCTCAGTCACCTGTAAGAGTGTGGTCATCAGATTTCACTAGGACCAGCACTGCAGAATTCACTGGAGTAAGAAGACTCAGTGAGGGAGATACTAGATACAGATGTAATGCTTCTTATAACTCTGCATTAAATAGCAATGCAGACATGTCTGTGGCTATGAACTTTGATATCACTTTCCACTGTAAGTAAGTCTAGAAATTGCCTTTTATATTAGACATTGTGTGAACATTAAATTTTCTTATTTAAAAATCAAGACTCATATATAAAGCTTAGCTTGAATACTTCTTTAATCTTTTTTAAATATTTAAGCAATCAATTACAGATATTAGCTAATATTTTTCGTAGGTGTATCATGCAAACTGCAAAACTGTAATGTTTACTGTAGTCACATTGGTTGCAAAAGTTGCCAGTAACATTGAAGTTTCTAAAGGAAGTCTAGCGTCTCTGTCATGTGAAGTGTATGGATACTTGCAAAGATCTCTTTCCGATATCACTTGGAGAGTCAACAATGAAATCATCCTCACCAATAATCCTGCATTCACTATTATCACTACAGAAGGTACCAAATTGATTCAAAATGGCGGAGCATTCCCTACCGCTAGTATCATCAGCCAACTTACCTTTTTGTGGAATGCATCAACACAGAATCAAGTTTATGTTTGTGAATTTCAGGGGAGACTGGAAGTATTCTTTATTTCAACAATTCCAAGTAAATGCAATGTACTTATCCGAGAAAATATTTAAATGCCAGTGAAATAGCAGCCAGTTTATTAATTTAGTTCAGTTAAAATGATGCAAATAATTTTAATTTAATGAATAAATACCACCGCAAAAAAGCTGTGATGTACAAATTTAAAGTAGCTAATTTTTACAATTTTAGTGTTATAGTTAAGGCTTACAAACTATGGCTAAGTTAAGTTTAAAAGACTTGCGTATTCTACTGTTTACGCATTATAATCAGCAAACATAAAAGAAATATTTACTTTCTCAGCATAGCTGATTTATTAAATTGAAAGTTTAACTCTATTTTGATGTGTTCTTTACTCCTCAAATTCATAAAAGAATTTGACAATCTTCCATGACGAGAAATATTTTATATGAAGTTAAAATATCTAGCTACATAGTAAAAAAATCTACATTCTATTGTCTGAGTAGTTATGCAACATATTCATTTAATGTATAGCTATTGACATCAATGTTATCTTACTGTGCTGTGATTAGTAGACTGATTCTAGAATAATTTTAGTGGCTAACGTGAATTGAGAATTCTACAATGGCGTGAAAAAAGTCCATTAACAACCATAACAAAATCTGTAAACTGTCTTGATAATTAGAGTTAACAAACATTTACAAGACTGGAGAGGTTATCAAACTAGGTATTGACACATTGTACTATAATTTACGATATTGTTATGGTTATCAATGGACACTTTTCAGGCAGTGTTCTTTTAACAATTTATAGACAATGCCAAATAATGTGATAGTGTATTTTAGTCGTATGAGTGATTGATATAATTCACGGCGTAGTGAATGTTGTAATCTACTTATTTTTACAGAAACTTCCTCTGCTTTATTGATAGTGACAATTGTAATTACTACTGCCATAGTCACCGCTTTCATAGTTACTGCTATTGTAATTGTGTTAAGTATAAGATACAAAAGAGGAAAGATATCATCAGGTTCTGATCCAATTTATGAAATGCCCTCAGATATCAACACAGATGTACTTGAAATGAAGAAATCTGATGCTTATGGTGTCGTTACATCAGCTCAGGAACCTTATGCCATGTCAGCATGCTCTGCTTATGAACTTTAAATGCAACATTTAATTTCACTTCTTAAGCATTTTAGAGATGTAATTGTAAGTGATTTAGTGTACCAATAGATTGTCATTGTTATCAATTCAAATTTACTGAGTTTTTGATCACAAATTTTTTTTACTATACAACCAATTTTTTTTTTTAATAACAATTTTTTTGTTCAAATGCCATGTAAACAAGTTAAAAATACATTATCAACAGTAAGCATGAAGCTGCCTGAATATGGAATACCAAATGCGACAATAATCAAATTGTTGATTCCAAGTTACTGATTCTCGATTACCGTTCACTAATGCTCGATTATCGTTCACGCGATGCTCGATTATCGTTCATGCGATGCTCGATTATCGTTCACGCGGTGCTCGATTATCGTTCATGCGGTGCTCGATTATCGTTCACGCGATGCTCGCTACTAGTGATGTGCTTGAGCACAAATGGCGAGCGAGCCTAAAGACTATACTATTGCTATATGAATGATTTTGACTTCTAACACTGAAGTTACTGAAAATAAGGTCCAGTTTTTTAATTTAGCATACAGGGTAAAGGAATTTCAGTGCCATAGTAACAACTCAACTGCTTGGAAGGAAAAACAAAACAAAACAAAACAATACACGTTATTTAAAAGCTTTCTTTGTGGTATTCTTTAGCTAAGTAGTGGTTGTAACACACAATGCTTTGACACAACTGGACATGCACCTACACAGACTTACCTTCGCAGTAGTCTAGTTGACAGTGTATTTTCAAGTAAATACTGTTGCGCACGGCTTATAACCATGACAAAGAACGCATTGACTTACCACCGCCACTAACTCGAATAGTCCCTTAAGTTTTCAAGTTTGAACTGCACCCGCAAAAGAATTCAAAACGGTAAACAATTCAATTTCTAGGGTTATACGGGTACTGATCGATAAACCAGAGGATTCTGTTTAGTGCAATTTGGGACGGGGTCGACCACATAACTAACACAAAAACGCGAGGGTCAAAGTACAAAATGACATACGTACGTCCAAACATATATACAAATAAACTAGTGGTGTGCTTGAGCACAAATGGCGAGCGAGCCTGATAGTTAGGTAACATAAAATGTTACTATTTTTAGCTTACTTCATGCAAACACTACAATAGCAGTTATGACATTTGATTTCAGCAAACAAATACAATATCACTCTCTTACCTGATTAATGGTAACTTTTGTAGTATCAAACATCAACCATTCTGATAATCTCAATCACCCAGTAATTCTTGAACAAGCTCTCAGCTACGATAAAAATTAAATCAGTGTTATTATTTGTAATTTTAGCCAACAAATATGGAATTACTACTTACATCATTCTTGAGTATTGATAACTTCTGTAGTATCAAATTGAAGTTACTTTGACCATCTGAATTACCTTGAATTCTTGACAACAAGCTCTCACCTACAAAAACAAAAGACAATCAATTTTAGCACACAAATACAAAATTACTTTCTTACCTCATTTTCTTGAGCAGTGGTAACTTTTGTAGTACCAAATTTGAGCCAATCTGACTATTTGAATTTACCAGTCACTGTTGACAACAAGCTCTTAGCTACAAAAAAGAAAGGCCAGAGTTAATTTTGCATATTTAGCTAACAAAATATGGAATTGCGTACTTATCTCAGCTTCCCTCGAGAAGTAGTAGCTTCCATAGCGTTGATACTACGGCATTCTGAACGGCTCTTGACAACCAACAACCGGCACTCCGTATCCCCCCATAAAACGGCGAAGTTTTGAAAGTAAGTCTGGAAAAGGGTCTTCAATGCCATAGTAACCGGTCGAATCAACTTTTTGTTTCTTGAAAAGCAAGCATTTTCGCTGGAATTTTCTCACACTTTGGAGCTTAAGTATAAAGTAAGGCTTGCTTAATCCTGTAGTTTCAGAATAAACTGGGGTCAAGCCTAAAAAGCCGTGTTTTTTGGAGAAAAAAGTTCCGTGCGAGCGCGTTTAAAGGGCATACGTACCATCCCACATACATATATACATATAACATATACCCGATTTTGCATTATCCACCCCTAATACTGTCTCGCTCGCTACGCTCGCTTGCCAAATAAATAAACATCCCCGATTTTCGATTGTGTTACCCCTGTAAGTGTCTCGCTCGCTACGCTCGCTCGCCAATAATATTTTCAGGAAACCCTTTACCTAAATTATCAGTTCTTTAAATAAAATGTCTGACCTGGAGCTATGGGACTCTGTTTTAAGAGAATTAATTCAAGCAATAGAACTCATCGAAAGTATATACTCCTGTATACATATGTATATATACTAGTGGTGTGCTTGAGCACAAATGGCGAGCGAGCCTTAAACTACACTATTGTTAAATGATCGATTTTAACAAGTAACACTCAAGCTACTAAAATAAAGTAGAGTTTTTTAATTACGCATGCGGTAAAGGGGATTCAATGCCATAGTAACCGCTCCCCGCAACTGTTTGAATTGAAAAAGAAGTAACAAAATCAAGTCACGTTATTTAAAGTTTTCTTTGTGACATTCTTAATAGTAGTTGTAACGCACAATACTTTCACACAACTGAACATACCTACGCAAGACTTACCTTCGTGGTTCGTCTAGTGGACAATGAATTTACAAGTAAATGCTGTTGAGTAGGGCTTATAACTGTGACAAATAGCAACTAACTCGAATAGAAATGGAGCTCCCATAAGTTTTTGCGTTTTAACTGCACCCGCAAAAGAATTCAAAGCGGTAAACAATTCAATTTCTAAGGTGATACGGGTAATGGTCGCTAAACCGGAGGATTCTGTTTAGTGAAGTTTGGGACGGGGTCGAACGTGGAGCGAACACAAAAATACGGAGGGTCAAAGTACAAAATGACATACATACGTCCATACATATATCTAAACTAGTGGTGTGCTTGAGCACAAATGGCGAGCGAGCCTGATAGTTAGGTAACATAAAAGTATTGTTACTATGTTTTAGCTTAGTTCATGCAAACACTATAATAGCAGTTATGACCTTTTATTTCAGCAAACAAGTACAAAATCACTCTCTTACCTGATTAATGATAACTTTTGTAGTATCAAACATCTGCCATTCTGATAATCTCAATCACCAGTATCTCTTGAACAAGCTTTCAGCTACGATAAAAAATAAACCAGTGTTATTATTTGTAATTTTAGCCAACAAATAAATGGAATTACTACTTACCTCATTCATGAGTATTGATAACTTCTGTAGTATCATTGAAGTTACTTTGGCCATCTGAATTACCTTGAATTCTTGACAACAAGCTCCTCACCTACAAAAACAAAGACAATCAATTTTAGCACACAAATACAAATTACTTTCTTATCTCATTTTCTTGAGCAGTGGTAACTTTTGTAGTACCAAATTTGAGTCCTTCTGACTATTTGAATTTACCAGTCACTGTTGACAACAAGCTCTTAGCTATAAAAAAAGAAAGGCCAGAGTTATTTTGCATATTTAGCTAACAAATATGGAATTGCGTACTTACCTGGCATCCCTCGAGTAGTAGTAGCTTCCTTAGCATTAATACTTTATGTGCTTACGCTTTTCAGAAGTAATGATAGCTCTCTTAGTACTGACTACAGGTGGCTCTTGACAACTAGTAACAAGCCGCACTTAGCCGGAAAAAAGGCGAAGTTTTGAATTTAAATCTGGTAAAGGGTCTTCAATGTCATAGTAACCGATCGAATCGACGTTTTGTTTCTTGAAAAGCAAGCGTTTTCGCAGGAATTTTCTCACACTTTGGAGCTTAAGTATAAAGTAAGGCTTGCTTAATGCTGTAGTTTCAGAATAAACTGGGGTCAAGCCTAAAAAGCCGTGTTTTTTGAAGAAAAAACATTCCCCGCGCGCGCGTTTAAAGGGCATACGTACAATCCATACATACATACATATATATATATATAATACTTATAGCACGAGTCAGAGTACAATATGGGAAAATATTTTACGAGCACGCAAAATATTTTGCAGCAAAGTTTTTTGTTTCAAACAAACATCCCCGATTTTCGATTGTGTTACCCCTGTAAGTGTCTCGCTCGCTACGCTCGCTCGCCAATCAACACACATCCCCGATTTTCAATTGTGTTACCCCTGTAAGTGTCTCGCTCGCTACGCTCGCTCGCCAAATATAAGCAAGGGCGGCTGTTGGCCACGGGCTCCCCAGATTCTGCATGCATAGTAAATCAGTTTCAGCATTTTTAGTTTAATCTTCATCAATACCACCAATAAGTATTCTTAATATTCCTGGGTTTCTAAAATAAAAAAAGGTTGAAAACTGAAAGGTGGTTATAGCTAAATGTCCAGCTTAAAGTTAAAAAAAAAAGTTATCTTGGTTATTCCTTACCCCACACCCCCTTGCCTCTCCCCTTTCACTAAAGTGACAATGTAGATGTGGTATGTATAACCTTGTGAAAATGACTATCACTTTGTTTTCGGTACAACTTTGCTGGCTCTATGAGAGCATTACATGACTATGAATGTGACTATTGATATTTAGTTCCCGTTGCTATATTGTTACTAGGTGTACTAAACTTGGTAAGCGTGCACTATTTTTTGCCTTTAGGTATATGAACTGTGCATACTAACCACCCTTGGGGTATTGCTATTTTTGAGTTTTAGTTTAATACAATAGGCTGGATAAAGGGAGCCCGACCTATATAGGACCAGCCCGCCTAGTTGGGATAACTCTTCCCTGACAACTCTCCAGCTGACGCTCATACCATTTACCACCGCCCAGGGTAGGGTTAGATCCAGCTACAATGCTAAAGTAGGTGTGCTTCAATTTAATTTTAATTGAATTTTAATTTTGGGAAAACACAGAATAATTCGCTTGACACTGCCATTTCTGCGAAAATGCTGATAAACAAAGTTGCTAGTGGAAACTGGGCATGGGTAAACGGGATCTAAAATAGTTAGAGCATGCCCTTAGGTACTGGTGAATTTAGTGCACTAAATCCACCAGTCTAAGCGCTTATGCTCTAACTATTACGTAGTGCATTGTCAGGACTGCTAATGAATGAATTAATTACTCCCAATGTATATAATCGTAATATGAAATACTGCTGGGGGATAGTGAACCAGATGGCTTAAAGCATGTAGTGCTTCACCAACCCAGATGACTGCATCCATGATGTAATGTCTGTAGAGTCACTTCAAGCTTATGCTATTTATTCTAGCAGGTAAGTGGACGTCATCCAGCTGCTTCTGTCACGCCGCGCATGGTCCCCCACTACAGTTGGTCCCCCGCGGACCATGCGTGGTTGCTTTACTCGGTCCCACCCTGCCACAAACGATCCCCTCCACGTGTCTGATTTGGACATTCGGTGAGCCAGATTTTTATTGAAAATGAGCGAAGGCAGTGAAGAATTGAAGCTTATAGAAAAGGCTTATGTCAAATTGACTCGGTGTGTATACCCTGAAGGAGCTACAAAGAACGAAAAGAGGGTGATAAGAAAGAAGGCTAATACATTGGATATTATTGATGGAGTATTGTACTACAAGAAGAAAGATGGAAAAAGAGTAAGTATTATTCAGCTACATTTTAAAGTAGAACTGTAACAAGCAAGTGTACAGACGGTGCATGTGAATCGTACACAAAGTAAAGTACTTGTCATATTTTTAGGTAAGATTTATTTTGGACCTAAAGGAGCGAGAACAAATAATTAAATCCTGTCATGCTGCACCAACATCTGGTCACCTTGGTAGCAAAAGGACTCTGGCTCGAGTTACTGAAAGATTCATGTGGCCTGGCGTGGCAAAACAAGTATATTCTGTGGTAAGTAGCACAAATGTAAATTAATACTGGCTATTTATTAGTAAAATTATGTGTAGATTGAGACATGTGATGTATGTCAAAAAACGAACCGAAAAATCAGCACTGCTGCTCCAGAGCTTAGTCCAGTTCCTGTAGTGTCGCCTTGGCATCACATCGGTATTGATTTTATTGGGCCACTTGTTCCTTCTAGTCAGGGTAATAAGTACATACTTACAATAAGTGACTATTTTAGCAAGTATGTTCTGGCAATTCCGATGGAAGATAAGCTCGCTTCTGGAGTATCTGCTGCTCTCTTTAAGGTGAATTACCAGTCTTTTATTTTTACCAGTTTTATTTGTATACAATTTATCACAATAATAGGTATTTATGGTATTTGGAATACCAAGTGTTATCACGTCTGATCAGGGTGGAGAATTTCGAAATGGTCTGGATTATGAGCTGATGACATTATTGGGCATTGACCACCGACTGACAACCCCATATCATCCTCAGGTTAGATTTATCTGTAAACATTGTATACATTTTGTGCTGAAAATATTTGATACTAGTGGTGTGCTTGAGCACAAATTCAGTTAGGTTTCATAAAACTACATTATTGAAACTTCAAACACTTAAGTTACTAGAGCCTGCGTCGAGTCGAGTCGAGTTATTTAATCATGTACGTAGGGTAAACGGTTTCAGTGCCATAGTACCCACTTGCCGTGACTGATTAATTTATAAACAAAACAAAACAACAGACATTTGTAAGGAATTAACATACATGAGTTTGAACCTAGCCCTATAGTAATTGTCTGGGCTCAGCCAGACAAAGGAGATTTAAAGCAAGCTCAAGCAAGCCTATGGAACAATGAACTTGTGAACCACATTTTAATCATAATTCATTCACAAACCAAACATATCAACAGCACACTGTTCCATACTTAAGTCATTCATAATCTTTAATGATTGATCTATTAACTCTACCTGAAACACTCAGTTAAAGTAGTGTTGCGGGCGATACGCTAGATTAACATCCCCGATTTTCTATTGTGTTACCCCTGATAGTGTCTCGCTCGCTTCTCTCAATCGCCAATTAATTCCTTCACGATAAAGTTAAACAATAATATCATGGAGTATTGATATAGGCTGTCACTTGAAGTCATGCAACCGTTCAATTTGACACCAAGTTAGTGATAGAATTGGAAAGTATGATAGAAGCGATTTTCCCCTTCTTTTTGCTTAGTTGAATGTAATCTTTTAAGATCTGCTTTTATCTTTTTACTTCGTTGGCTGTTCATCAGTAAATTTGGCACAGAACTATATTTTCAGTAGCATTTATTCTTCATTTTAATAGAGCTTTTTGTAAGATACTCGTAATGTCATGTAATAGTTATAGAATATGGTTATAAAATATTTATTTTACTTATAAAATTGATTAATTTTACTCGAGGATACTGTACTTATTAATAGTTGTTGACCTATTAAAATATTATTTGATTTTTTTTTAGTCTTACTTTACTTGTCAATGCCATGCAATGCTCTCAAAGAAAAAAATCAAACACTCTGTTTTAATGACGTACTACATGGTGTAGCTTAAATTTTTCAAAAAAATATTATTGTGATTATTGGTACTTTTGCATACATTTTCATAATCATTACCCCTTTTGTATAGGCTAATGGACTTGTTGAGAGATTCAATCAGACAATCCAGAATATGCTGATCAAATTTGTTGGGGAAAAGAAAGAAGTTTGGCAAGACTATCTGGATAAATGTGTATTCGCCTACAATACTTCTATACATGAATCAAGCAAGTATTCTCCATTTGAAGTAATGTTTTATCGTAAGGCAGTATTACCAGTTGACTTCATCAGTACCACAAAGCAATGTTCTGAGGAAAATCTTGATGACTGTTTGAATAAATCTCACTCTCAGTTTACTGAAGCCCGTAAAAAGCAGTTAGAAAATGTTAAAGCCAACATTGTCATAGCTCAAGCTAGGCAGAAACAACAGTATGATTGCAATCTTGAGGCTTTTAAAGTTGGTTCCATTGTATTAAAGAAAGATTTTCTTAGAAGAAAACGAGCTCATGGCAAATTTGATCCCAAGTGGGTTGGTCCATACATTATTACAAAGTTTCTAGGCAGAGGATTGTACACTTTAGAGCTCGTAGAAGATCGGACTAAAATTATCAGCAGAGTTAATGGTGTCCACTTGAAAACTTATTACCAGACTAGAACTTCCATTGATGAGCAGCTTACTGCTTCCTCCTCACTTGAGCAACTTAACCTTTCCAATAGTGAATTATTTGAGGATTGTATTATTGATGATAAGGGTTTCAAGATGAGCACTCCACTAAAGGATTCTCATAGTCAATCAAGCTTATCTCCTCTTAAATCATCTTCTCTTACCATATCCAACTCTTACATTTCTCTTCCACCTGCCTCGCCCAATCTTCCACCTGCTTCACCCAATCTTCCACCTGCCTCACCTATTCATCCTCTACCTGACTCACCTACTCCTGTTTCTTCTGCTAAATTAGCCCCGAGCTCTGCAGGAACTCCAAAATTGTGGTCTCATCCTTCAACCAAGATTGCTATGGGGCTCTGCTCCAGTGCATCAGACACTGCAGTGAAACTTCACACACCTGCAATATCCTCACCTCTAGTGGCATCTGATAAAATTTCAAATGCTTCCCTGATAGTTGCTGCTCCACCTACTTGTAAAAAGCAAAAATTATCAATGTTTCAATCTACTTCACCAAAACATGCTAAATTGACGGCAACTAGTGAAACAGTTGTGAAGAAGCTAATGTTTGAACAAAGACAATCTAATGTGAATGACACTAAGCCCAGCATTATTGAAGTTGAAAAATATGATATGAAATCTAATCAAAGCTTGAAATATTGGCTTCCTCAATTGAAATTGACTGAATCTGACAAGGTGTTACTTCAAAATCCACTGGGTTGGTTGAATGATAACATTATCAATGCTGCTCAGCAGTTACTCAAGGAAAATTGCATTGACATTTCAGGCTTCCAGGATGTCATTTGTGGTGTAGCTTTGTCATTCAAAGTGGAGCCAGATGAATTCATACAAATCCTCAACAACTGTAATGGACACTGGTTAACCATTTGTAATATTGGATGTTCACATTCTACTGTGTCAGTTTATGATAGTATGTATCGTTCAGCAGGGAGACATGTCAATAGTCAGGTAGCTACTTTACTCCATAGTGATGAACCTAAAATTTATCTAAATATCATGGACACACAGCTTCAATCAGGTGGATCAGATTGTGGGCTCTTTGCCATAGCTAATGCCACTGCTCTTTCCTTTAAAGAAGATCCTGGGAAAATGTTCTACGATCAAAAGCAAATGAGACAGCATTTATATCAATGCTTGGAGAATGGAAAGATGACACTTTTTCCTGTGAAGAGGGTTAGACGTGCCCTTACTAAAATAGTTACAGTTGAAGCATTTGAAATTCATTGTGTTTGCAGACTTCCCGAAGGAACATTTCCCCGTGAGAGCTGGGTGAAGTGTACCAATTGTTTTAGGTGGTACCACACAAATAATTGCCTTAAAGTATCAAAGACTGAGCTGAACGGAAAATGGCTATGCCCAAGCTGCAGTATGAACTGAGTCATGAACATTTTAATTATATTTTTACTGGTAATTGCATGTATGTATCCGAATTAAATGATTATTCTATTATAATCTTATGTTGTTAATAGTAAGATGGGGTAATATGCAATTAAATATGGCATTTTAAAGATTTACCAAACAATTAAAAAGTGATATATGGACCAGACCACATTGATGTTAGTTTAAAACTAGTAGTTTTAGTGAATAAAAGATAAACTAAGGCATGCAGACTAAATGTACTAGGTGAAAAGAATGCTGACACGAGATTACTTTAGTGCTTTGGGGGTCATGAAGTCCATAACTAGTTATTGTTTTATGAAAGTTGGGTAGTAGTTATTTAGTCTATAGCTATAGTTATTATGACAGTGTATTCTAAAGGAATATGAGCAATATTAAAAAAAAAAAATATATATATATATATATAGTAGTTTTTCTGGTTTCAAGAATTCATAATTATAACAGGCTTCATAATAAAACTGGTTGTGGCTGTTGCAAATATAATAAAAGTAATCAAGTACAGCTTTAATTACTGTTTGAGTTATTTCATTCAAAAGTTGGGGAGCCAACAGTAATTTTTACTGATCTGCTTTGTTTTTTAATATGATAGCTCTAACATTACTATCATATTATAACCTCATTCTCTTGAATTTTCAAACTAGAGAAGGTTAAAATAGAAATGCAAATTTTATGAGAGGCATAGCTATTAACAACAGAAGTAGATGTTGTAGAAGTATATATTGTAGAAGTAGATGTACAAGTAGATATTGTAGAAGTAGATGTACAAGTAGATATTGTAGAAGTAGATGTACAAGTAGATATTGTAGAAGTAGATGTACAAGTAGATATTGTAGAAGTAGATGTCTTCTAGTAACTGGCTCAAAGGACTATTTTTGTGAAGGGGTTTATTAAGATAAATGGCAGTGAGGCAGGAGGTGAATGGGAGTAATTATCTCTGACTTAATGATAAAATGAAAAATAATATTATGAATGTGTGGGAGTTATGTAGCAAGTTATGTCTTAGGCTTAGGCATTGATTGAAACTTGAACAAATGGTGCTCACTTAAGGCTTATCACCAGCCTAGAACTTAGTTGAAAATGAGCAGCTTAATTCAGAGGAAGACCGGCCCTGTACGTGTTGGATGTTGTTGTGCTCATTGAGGCTTGAATCATTGATATATCTTCAAGGTGAAGTAAAGAATGGTGCTCATGCACTTCTACAACCTTTGCATATCTTCTTGTCATGACATTATTTGGAGAATTTGACAATAAATTTTCTCCTGGCAGGATCATTTGGTCTTAAACTTCCCACAGATAAATAGCAAGTGTTCCTTTTCATCACAGAGCTTACATGAATAAATAGCATTAGAAGAAAGTGGTGATAAATTTTTACTTTTCTCTTGGAAGGAGGAAGAGACTTGAAAGGAAATGTTTTCCCAGAAGATGGCTTGATAGCAGTAGCTTCATTGGAAGGATTTCTGTTATTAACTTTCTTACCAATAAGTATAGCATGGTGAAGCATAAGTTTCACCATATCACATGAAGGTAGAATTTTGGAAGATTTTTCAATGTAACATACTTCTACAACATCTTAAACTTCTACAACATCTACTTCTACAATATCTATTTCTACAACATCTATACTCTACAACATCTACTTCTAACACCTACTTCTACCATCTATTTCTACTACTATATTTATACCTATGTCTTCTTTTAAATAATCTACTATATATTCTGCTTGAACATTTTGGAACTATTATTATTTACATTGCTTTGTTTCTGTGACATGGACAACAAAAAGGAACTGGCTACTCCCAAGGGTGGTACAACTAGAGTTTATGGATTCCTTGAAGAACAAGAGGGTCTGGAACCTAAAGAACTAATATCTCCTAAGGGGTAGACTAACCAACCCGACTTGATAAGGCAGAATAATTATATGAGATTGCCTATGTGACCATACAAGACCTAACAGATGGTTATTAATGTTCCCAGATTGAGTTCTGACCAATCTTATGATGATGCTTGTGTTGGAAGTGACCACTCAAACTGGTGATCATTATAGTTATGGGCTTGGAGGGGATCTTTTTGAGGTCCTAGAGTATATTGGGAAATTTTGAATGAGAACATCTTTATGAGCCAGAGTTGTCAGAGGCATTGACACTCTACATGCACAAATTGATCACTTTGTTGAAGTTAAAGGTTCTCCACACATCAAGGAACTGACAAGAGACATTTTAAGGATGTTGGACTTAAAACCTGTTGTGGTGGGTCATACAAATAGTGGTCTTCAATTTCTGTAATGAATGACATGCTGAAGGACCTCTTTGGCAGAGGACTTTCTTAAGCTCTTAAGAAATATTTAAGAATTATTTATTAGATGTGAATTTGGGAATCTTGTTTAGGCAGCTATTCATTGAACGTTTTCCAGAAGTACCTCCACTCCTCCAGTCAGCCAAGTCTCTATTACAGAATGGTGGTATACAAAGAGTTGGAGACTTTAACCCCCTGGCCTGGTGGTCCCCTCTACTCTTGGGTGTCACTTGCACACTCTCTTCAATGACTAATACAACAATGACAAGTTAGTGTGATGTGTGCCATCTTAATATATACAGGGATAGTTCTGCTGCTCAGTTTCTTACTGCATTTTCTGAGAATAGCTACTATAGACAACCACTCCAGAGTAGAATGGACACGATTAAAAATAAAACCAATAAATATTGACAATGACATTACATTACTGAACTAAGCTAGAAACAAACACAAAAACATATTGATCAGTGATCACCACATTTAATACATTTATAAAAAAACATAGCTTCACAAAGCATTTCATCAGTAATCACTACATCTAACATTGTTAAGTGTTTCCAATCAGAGCATCTCTTCCGCCTTCTTTATCCTTCTCTATTCTTCTCTCAAGGGACTGGATAGATGTCAGTATAATGTTATTTCTAGCCTAAGGTTCTCTACCAGTGTGTATAGCTAACACTCCAAAACCAATTAGCCACTCAACTTTAAAATTTGAGTGTAGTTATTACCTGGCAGAATACAAAGGATTTTATATTAATACAACTTCAGTTTATGCATTACTTCTTCTTCTACACACTTGAAGTTTAATAACAACATAATCATAAGTCTAGCTACCCTTCAGAATAGATAAATGGTCTTACAGTAACTGATTGAAGAAAAGGAGAGGACTTAACACACACAACGAACTACTTGCATCAAATAAAGCTCAGATTAGATGGGGGACCGTTCGTGGCAAGAGGGGACCGAGTACGGCAATAACGCCTGCCGCGCACGGTCCCCAGGGGACCGTCTACGGCAATATTTTTTGCCGTGGACGGTCCGGGGGGGACCGTCCGTGGCAATAATTCTGCCGCATTTGGTCCGGGGGTCATATACGCGATAATCGAGCATTGAGTGAACGGTAATCGAGAATCAGTAACTGGGAATCAACAATTTGATTATTGTCGCATTTGGTATTCCATACCTGAAATCTTGGCATGTGTTCAGCTTATAACAGTATTGAATGCTAACTGCTTCAAAAATCCAAACTAGAGGTATTGTAGGTTCCAGTGAGAAGATGAAGACATCAATTCTCAAATGTCTATCTAGTATTTATTTTATCTGCAATCGTTAACTGCAGACCTGGTGTTTTAAGCCTAAGCAGAATTCATGATTATTTCCATTGGACACATGAATGAAATTAGCACTGACATTTTATTTTTTTACGGGGATTCGGGATGAGAGGGGGGGGGGCTAATTATAAATGTATTGTACAGTTGTGTGCTAGGTAAGATAGCTAACAAAGATTTTGGTCCTTTCATTAATAAGATCAAGGATTCAGGCACAGAACATATTCACTAATCACTTTTTTTTTAAATAGTGCTGATATTGGAATCAACCCAAATTATTAAAGTAATTCAGCATTAATGTCATTATGAGTTCACAATGTTTATGTTGTGAACTTACACTGAATTTGGCATGTATTTCACATCAAAATAATGAGGTGTGCACATCACACCATAGTTTGGTGTGATTATTGTTATAAGTGATTCATACTTAATTTGGTGTGGATTACGCACCTTTCGGCTTACAGTGCAGCAGCTTTTCTTGCATGGCTCACAGTGCCTGAGTGCACATGCGTCCGGGCTCTGCCAGGTGAGCATAACTGCTAGAGGTCTCAAAAATTTGCATTTGTATGCTCTAGTAGTATGATCCAAGTCTGGCCCTCAGTTTGGTTTGGTGTGTCATAAACCTATCCACAACAGCTATCCATTGCTGTGGCCGCATATGTGTATACAGAAATGTAGCCACAGCAATGGATAGCTGAGTTAATACATTGTGGTTGTTGACTTTTAAATAGCAAATTTTATATATCTGGACCAATAGTAGCTATTAAGTCAGTGTAATATACGTTTAATAAATTTTCCCCAGTAAGCAAGAAGAATGAATTTGAATTCAGAGAGATAGCTGTATTGCTCTTGTCCCTCACAGTCATATTACTTTAATAAAATTCCCTTTATGGTTACACATCAGAAATATGTATAGTAATGAGCATTTAGCACGGATAATGAATTCAAGATCCTAGGAATATAGTTGTAGAAAAGGCATGGAATTATATAAGCCGCTGCTATATACATTTTGACATTTAAATAAGAAGTTACAGCATTATTTTTTCATGATATTGCACAAGTAATACCCTCTATTTATTGACATCAACATTATACCTATACTTATAATAGTATGTATAATGATACGAAGTTCTCTGTCTCTTCTTTCTGCTGTTTGTCCTATATGCAGGACAAGAACACAAATTTATGAAACATCAGCACAAATGTGAGTGTGTAGCAGATGTATTTATTCCACAGTGCAAATGGAGTGAACCCAGTAGGCATGTGTGGCGGGGGTAAGAGCTATGTACTTTCATGAATTCGTTATTATGCAAGTACTCATTACACAATGCATTATTCTGAGGTCTAAACATAAGAGGGGGATATTATTTTATTAAAACCATATTATTATTATGACAATTATTAATGATAGCCTAAACATATTAAATATCTTATTGCACTCCAAATATATTCACAACAAACCACATAATATATTATACATAATATATATATTATATGGTAATGCTATTGCGTACACATTATTTTGGATATCGGCTGCAGATGTAGATGGCTGTGGGGATAAGGTTATGACAAATGAGCCATGCATAACTGAGGGTGTGTCCAAGAGATCCACTGTTATACTCCAGCTATAAGAGCATTGTACAAGCTAAGACAGAAAATGTGAAGTTGTGGTAGAGTACACTAGGAGCCACAGCTATTTGAGTGAATTATAATTTTACGATGCAATAGTTGTTGTGATTGTTTGCGTAACAACATTATTTTAAGATGACTTTAAGATGTCTATAAGATATTGAGAGACTGAATAGGTACTTGCTGTTGCTCAAAGAGTAAGCATTTTAAAACATTCTTTTGTCTAACTGGATAAATCAGGTAGATAGATCAATGATTCTTAAAGATAATGAAATTAAGTATTTTTTGTTTATTGAAATGAACTAACTCAGACAAACAAATACAGGTAATGCACATTACAAAGCTACAATAAATGTTGGAGCCTCACAATTTTTTTAATCAGAATATAAAAAGAAATGATGTAATATTATATAATAATATAATAGGCACGTATATTGCCTATTCAAGAATGTACAGAGAAAATTAGTTTGAGTGTAGGTGAAATGGTATGGGTAAGGTGAAATGGCCCCAGCAAAGAGAAATGGCCAGGGGAAAGTGAATTAACACACATAGCTAAATGAAGTAATAACAATAATGGAGATATTCATCTGGAAAGTTTAGTCCCTTACTATCTCTCATACACAAGCCACATGTAAACTTTTTACATGTGTTTTGAGTGCACCATTGTAAAAATCCTTTATTATTAAATAATAGAACTATTTACCATATTGCACTATAGTCAAAGTAAGATAACAATAGTGGTATCCTCTAATGATTAGCCAGTCTTCTTGTCAAGTTCTCCTCAGGGGTCAATGAGGTCAACTATCCTCCAAACTGTTAGATAACAGATGGTCACCCTTACTGTTTAACTTTATAACTGTTTAATATTTCCTGAATGGTGACCTGCACCTAAAATTTATTATATCAAGTTTTTATGCTGAAATAACTTTAGATGTTAGATCATATAATATTCCCTGGCTCTACATGCAGCCCAAACGGGAAGAACTCAACAGCAGGCTCAAGTTTTGTAGCTGTTTCAATTTCGGACCAGTTAATGTTAGTTGCAGTGTTCCACAATCTGGATTTGCTTTAGGGGATACCATACCTCTCACTGTGGAAGTCAAAAATCAGTCCAACAAATACGTTTCTATCCACGCTTCAATATGAAGAACAGAAGTTTATTACTCTGGAAAGGGCCCATTTACGACTGCCAACAGAAAAAATCTGTCCCCATTACTCTCGCGAAGTGTACCCCCAGGCACTACCGCCCTGCTTCAGGAAGCCCTCATTATTCCTTTTACATTGCCCGTCAGTATTATCAATTGTCGGTCTTCTCAATAAATTACTTTGTAACAATACAGGCTATAAGCTTCCTAGGTTCCAGCCAGCAGATGACTATACCAATCGTTATTGCTAATTCATCACTTTTAAGAAAAGGAGGAGGTTGGTGTAGCTGATAGATGACTGTGGGAACCTGGGACATTTACCACTTTTTCAGGTTTTTACAGTTACCTTTTTCTGGTGTAGCCTACCAACCTGGTTAGAGTAGCTCCTGAAATAATGACTGGGGACTCTCCCAGTACAAAATACTAGTACAAGTGAAGATTCTGGGATAGAATAAACCACTTATTATACTAGGGAAGAGCGATTTGGCAAGATATTTCACTCTCAGGCTTTGTTTTCACTCTGTTTCTGGCTGTGAAAATAAATTAATCTGCTCATGAAATATTTTGCCATATCACACTCTGACTCATGTAATATTTATTTTATGGAATATTTTCTGACTATTTAGCTAAGTAAGTATAACTGACTTGCATACCCATCGATTTTAATATAATATAACCACCTTTTATTTTTATTTCCATGTTATAATACGTTATGGACAAACCACACCCATTAATCATGACTTTTTAATTATTATAGACACACCCTAATTTCACCCATATTAATTGGAATTATAATATTTTTATCATGAGGTGCAGTTGCTTTGTGCATTCATTACATGTAGCTGTTCATTATTCTTCAAGTTGCACTTCAGTTGCACTCAGAGCAATCAATGTGTATGCACAGCAGTGCACAAGAATAGTTAGTATGATTTTTACATATATTATTATGACAAAAATTTCAAGGACAAACACTAGGACAGTATCAAATCTGAAAGAAGTAGAGGCACAAAAATTAAATTAAAGACTGTAATTCAAAATTAAGGACAGTTAAATCCTATGATCTAATTTTTTCTTTTGTAGGCCAATAGGCTCATTGAACACTTAGCCAAAATCTGTCAAAATGAGTAAGTTAAGTATGAAAAAAACTTTGAGCGGGAGTACAAAATTGATTATTACTAATGAGTGTCATGCTTCTTTTCAAAGCTAAGCAAAGGACATTCCTAACTATATTATGTTTTTCCAGCAGAAAATAAGGCTATTTATTGACAATGATAGCCTTATGATCATTGAATCAACTTGAATTAAGGAAGAAAATTTGCAACAAGATTGAAATCAATATAACTAGCTAATGCGCAGGAACAAAATACCTATGATTGAAACATGAAGTAGATAAGAATTAACATTGGATATAGAGGTACTTTATAGGTATGTGGGCAATGAGAGTATTGTGGGCCACTGGTAGCATAGGCAGCACTGGTAGTTGTGGTAATTTAATTATACTGACTGTTAATGTCTTGATTCAATAATAGTTAGGTATCACTGTAAGTGGCATGGATAGAAATGTTTTACTGGAATGCTGGGAACAACATTGACTTTCAGTGAGGCTGAAATCAACTTATAATGTACCTATGATTGAAACATGAATTAGATAAGAATTAGCAATAAGACAGAGGTACTCTCCAAGATACTGCTCTCATTTTTAATGATAATTCTTTGGGTATGTAAATCCTCACTGTGCACAAGTGCAAGCATAATATTTGTGAGCCTCTACACACATTGTTTCTTGATACGTATTGAATATACTAAAGGCAATAGCTACATTTAATCCTTATTAATTGGTATCTAGTTAGTTACTCTCAGCAATATATTTTTCATATCTTGACCCATCTTATAAAATAAGGACATGCTCCAATCAGTTAGTAGCTGTAATTTACTTATATCAACCACTGATGTCTTGATTCAATAGTAAAGTATCACTGTGACTGTCAAGATAAAGCTTTTGTTGGAATGATGGAACAACTGTGACTTTGTCAGGTATTTTTGGTAAAAGAGGAATTGTTGGCAAGTATGGCTACAGTAGTCTGTCTGTCATTTTCTGTCTGTCTGTCAGCAGTAGTTCTCAAGTGGCAATTTAAGCATACAGGATGCAACAAATTGAATTTGTCAATAAATTTGTTCCTTATTGTGTTACACTTGTTTATTATACCTATTTCAGAAAACTCAATCTACATCAGTCCTGTCATCTAACACTGATTCACAATTGCCCTTGGTATGCAGTAAAGAATAATTTCGTAAATATTCCTTCCAAATTTACTACAAGAATAGTTTAAGTCCAGAGACAGATTGGTAACAGAAACCGGAGTCATTTTTGTACACTCACGTTGTTATTCTTTATATCCACATAACATTCAGTTTAACTATGCTATGAGAGCACGTTTTAAATTTGTGTATGGATAAGTAGGAAATAAATAGACAAGGTCTCTAACATATCAGTGACTAATTTGAAAAAGCGTAATCAAGTTTGCAAAAATGGTGCCTTAATGTATTTTAGAATAAAACTGATACAGAAATTAATTCCTTGGTTGCATGTGTTCCCAATGTAAAGAATGATGTAATTCAAAACATAATAATTTGAAGATGTACAACAGTTGATATAGAAGTCAGTAGCTAACTCATTTTCTGAACAATTAATTTGGCAGTTGATATTAAACTCAATTGAAAAAGAATGGTACTATAAAACTTATTTTTTGTGCCACTTTGTTTTATTAAATAGCTACCTGCATTATATTTCAGGGTATTGCATGAGTTGGTGAGTAAAAATTCTGGACTGATTAAAATAGAGAAATAACTAAATAATTTCATAAACATATCAACATAAGCAGTTGGCATGTGTGTTTTTTACCAGAAATTATGGCAGTATTCTTAAACTAAAATTACTATGCTCAAATACATCCATTATGAAATTGCTAATAGAGAGATAATTAAATCTTGCATATTTCACTCAACAAAAAAATGATGCAATATGGGATTACAAAATAAATATAATTTTCTACATGGCTAACAATATCGTAGTTAACATTAGTGACAAATAAAAGAGAGAAATTATTTTGCTAAAACCTGGGAAACTTGAACCAGAAGTACATTATGTTGCATGCATTATCCTAAATTTGGTAGAATTATTCCTAAAACAGCAAGTAAATTCTTCAATTAATAAAGATAAAAAAAAACATACTCTCTCATCAATCAGTGCTTTGAACGGTATCTATAGTAATTAATTCCACACACAATTAGATAGCTCAGTAGCTCTTGAAAAACAATTACTTATTCCCCTGCAGCTAAGAAAACCATAATCTTGTATTGTATTTGCGACGAAGAGTTTTTTTTATCCTGGTTCATTTCACTGGAATTTTCGCTGCGACATTGCCTAGCCGGTAAAAGTGTGACCAATCAGATTATTATTTCAGTTTTTCCACCGCTGTGGTATTTCAAAATAATACCCATACTATAATCAACGGCCTTCAAGACCCTCAACACAGTAGTTCCCGCTCAAGCAACGCCTGACTATTATATAGGTACCAGGTGTTCTCAAAATTTGGGGGGTACTCAAAATTTGGAGATACTCACGGGCTACACCCAAGATTGAATTGTTTGAATTCAGTACCGTCGTGTATCTACCTCATTATACAGAGGTAAGGAAGACAGAATGATACAAAAAGAAATGGATACAATTTAAGAATATTTTTACTTTAATCTTTTCTTATTAATCAACCATAGCTACATTCTTAGCATTCCGTACTGACATCATCACGTCAGATCAAAGGTGCAACCCCTATGGAAAATTATGCCTGCGCACCCATAATACCGGTGCTCAGGCATCCTTAAATAGAGCAGTTCCTTGTTGGGTACCTTCCACAGCAGAAATAAGCAGAGACAGCCTCTTAAGTTTTCCAGTTACTGAAGATGGTGAAAATTTTTAAGATAGTAACTAATGACGCATGCTATTATCCTGGTTCAGTAGTAAAAGGAGTTGTTCTGGTTAGTGTAGACAAACCAAAATACTACAAAGAAGTAAGCATCACAATTTTTGGATTTGCTAGTACACAATGGACCGACCATACTCGAGATACTGCTATTACTTACACCAATATGGTGACGTTTATTCGGAAAAATTATACTCTGTGGTCCAGTGAAGGAGATCCTACTGGATATCTTCCTGTGGGTGACCACAACTTTCCCTTCAATATACAGCTTCCTGATATAGCTCCACCTTCATTCAGAGGAATTTTTGGTAAAATAATTTACCAATTGAAAGCTACAATAGCTCAAAAGAAATTATTGAAATTTAGTCATAATGTGAAGGCGGTATTGCAGGTGAAGTCTCCTGGTATTCCGATAGGTATGGAGGAACCTAAAACGATTGAACTCAACAGCAATGTCAGGTTTTGCTGCTGCTTTAATTTCGGACCTGTTAACATTACTTGCAGTCTTCCACGCACTGGATTTTTTGTTGGAGAAACTATCCCTCTCAACATGCATGTCCAGAACTTGTCCATAAATAACATTTACATACATGCCTCCATATCTCGAACAGAATTCTATCACTCGGAAAGGGGTTCTACAAGAGCCACTATTCGAAATAATCTCTCTGCCCTGAGCTTGCCCAATGTACCTGTGGGTACCAGTGCTTCATTGGAGGGACATTCTCTCAGTATTCCTTCAACATGGCCTGCCAGCATAAGCAGCTGCACCATCATTAAAGTGAGCTACTTTTTGGTATTTAAGGCTAAAAGTTCATTGGGCTCAAGTAAGAAGATGACGATACCAATTTTCATCACACATGCTTTGCCACAGTCTTGAATAAAGGCTACTGCTTTCAGTAAACTGGATATTGGTTTATTATTATTATTAGTACATTACAGAATGAGTGATAATTCTCTGACACTAACTTTTTATTGGTATAAATGTGTATTACATATTATTGTAGTCTTATTATTATTGTAGTTGTAACTATGTTGGATAAATATGCTACTTTTTAGCAATGCTTTTTTAAGCATTAAGTTAGATGGTATGGGTTGTAAAAATTGTTAACAGTAGATTTCAATTTCTTTTGACATATCTTGGTATGGTTACACATATACAGCATGTAAAATGTAGCCACTTTATCTTCTGTGTACTCTTTTTTGTTGAAACATTTAGATTTAATTGAAAAAATGGAAGACTGAACTCTACTTTTTTGCTATATAATGTTGCATGCTATAACTGTTAATAATTTTATTGGGAGTTGGCCTAGTAGTTTATGACGATAATATAACTTAATTTACCAGAATCTATTGCTGCATCATTACTAATTGACTATTGATTTCAGTTCTACTTAATGCTAATTATGCAGCTGATAAGCAGAAACTCAATGCCCAAGCAATGTTGACATAATAGCAATGATTTTGTTCACTCTACTATGTAAAAGTCCATTAAAAAAAAGCTAAAGGTTACTACAGAAGATAGTAAAAGGTGTAATAGATTACTAACCAATAAATGGTTTCGTATTAAATCACTTATTTCACCATAATATTGTTTTGGTTAATTCCTATTATGATTATAAATTATTATCATGATTTGTCTTTGTTGAATAAAATGTCATATCATATAGATTTAGACTCAATTTTTTTCTAGAGGAAGATTATTTTGAACATTTACATAGTAGCTACCTGTTTACATGTTGCTACCTGTTTAAATAGTTGCTATCTGTTAAAAATAATCCTAAACAATTTTGTTTTGCGAGACCGTCATCAGTTAGATAAAATCAGAAAAAATTAAAACTGATATTTTGAAAATAATACATAGTAATGTTTAATAAGCAAAAAATATTTTGATATCGAGAGAATTTTATCAGTTGGATAAAAAAAACTGAAGAACTAAAAACTTCATCTTTAACACTTAGTATGTAAACATCAAGAAATATCAGTTTACACTTTGCAGTTTTATCAATACCTATTGACAGTAAAGTATCTTGGATTATTCAACAACTATTGTGTAGCTAAATGTTCCATAATCTTATACATCATCTATATATCTATAATTTATAGAACAATGAATCAAACTCAATTTTGTCTTTAGTGAATATTAGCTACTATCATTCAGTGTTGAGAATGTTACTTTTATCAATACTTTAAATGATTAGTACACAATTAAGTTTTATTTGAGTTGAATTCTAACACAAATAACTCTCATTAAAAAGCTAGCCATAGATTACTGCAGATGATGGTTAAAGGTGAACCTAATCATGCACTAACCTAAATAGAATGGTTTCAAATTGAAATCATTTATTTTGCAGCAATGTTTTGCATTGTTATAATTTGCCTTTGGTTAAACACATGTTTTTTATCAGACTCATTTTTCTACTGTTTATATATTAAGGTGTTCTCAAAATTTGGGGGGTACTCAAAATTTGGAGATACTCACGGGCTACACCCAAGATTGAATTGTTTGAATTCAGTACCGTCGTGTATCTACCTCATTATACAGAGGTAAGGAAGACAGAATGATACAAAAAGAAATGGATACAATTTAAGAATATTTTTACTTTAATCTTTTCTTATTAATCAACCATAGCTACATTCTTAGCATTCCGTACTGACATCATCACGTCAGATCAAAGGTGCAACCCCTATGGAAAATTATGCCCGCGCACCCATAATACCCGTGCTCAGGCATCCTTAAATAGAGTAGTTCCTTGTTGGGTACCTTCCACAGCAGAAATAAGCAGAGACAGCCTCTTAAGTTTTCCAGTTACTGAAGATGGTGAAAATTTTTAAGATAGTAACTAATGACGCATGCTATTATCCTGGTTCAGTAGTAAAAGGAGTTGTTCTGGTTAGTGTAGACAAACTAATACTACAAAGAAGTAAGCATCACAATTTTTGGATTTGCTAGTACACAATGGACCGACCATACTCAAGATACTGCTATTACTTACACCAATATGGTGACGTTTATTCGGAAAAATTATACTCTGTGGTCCAGTGAAGGAGATCCTACTGGATATCTTCCTGTGGGTGACCACAACTTTCCCTTCAATATACAGCTTCCTGATATAGCTCCACCTTCATTCAGAGGAATTTTTGGTCAAGTAATTTACCAATTGAAAGCTACAATAGCTCAAAAGAAATTATTGAAATTTAGTCATAATGTGAAGGCGGTATTGCAGGTGAAGTCTCCTGGTATTCCGATAGGTATGGAGGAACCTAAAACGACTGAACTCAACAGCAATGTCAGGTTTTGCCGCTGCTTTAATTTCGGACCTGTTAACATTACTTGCAGTCTTCCACGCACTGGATTTTTTGTTGGAGAAACTATCCCTCTCAACATGCATGTCCAGAACTTATCCATAAATAACATTTATATACATGCCTCCATATCTCGAACAGAATTCTATCACTCGGAAAGGGGTTCTACAAGAGCCACTATTCGAAATAATCTCTCTGCCCTGAGCTTGCCCAATGTACCTGTGGGTACCAGAGCTTCATTGGAGGGACATTCTCTCAGTATTCCTTCAACATGGCCTGCCAGCATAAGCAGCTGCACCATCATTAAAGTGAGCTACTTTTAGGCAATTAAGGCTAAAAGTTCATTGGGCTCAAGTAAGAAGATGACGATACCAATTTTCATCACACATGCTTTGCCACAGTCTTGATTAAAGGCTACTGCTTTCAGTAAACTGGATATTAGTTTATTATTATTATTAGTACATTACAGAATGAGTGATAATTCTCTGACACTAACTTTTTATTGGTATAAATGTGTATTACATAATTATTATTGTAGTCTTATTATTATTGTAGTTGTAACTATGTTGGATAAATATGCTACTTTTTAGCAATGCTTTTTTAAGCATTAAGTTAGATGGTATGGGTTGTAAAAATTGTTAACAGTAGATTTCAATTTCTTTTGACATATCTTGGTATGGTTACACATATACAGCATGTAAAATGTAGCCACTTTATCTTCTGTGTACTCTTTTTTGTTGAAACAGTTAGATTTAATTGTAGTCTCTTTCCCCTTGAAAAAAATGGAAGACTGAACTCTACTTTGTTGCTATAAAATGTTGCATGCTATAACTGTTAATAATTTTATTGGGAGTTGGCCTATAGTAGTTTATGACAATAATATAAATTAATTTACAAGAATCTATTGCATCATTACTAATTGACAGTTGATTTCAGTTCAACTTAATGCAGCTGATAAGCAGAAACTCAATGCCCAAGCAATGTTGACATAATAGAAATGATTTTGTTCACTCTACTATGTAAAAGTCCATTAAAAAAAGCTAAAGGTTACTACAGAAGATAGTAAAAGGTGTAATAGATTACTAACCAATAAATGGTTTCGTATGAAATCACTTATTTCACCATATGTGACTGTCTACAGGAATCCGGGCACAACGTGGCGTGCGTAAATATCGACAAAAGATCGTCGATTTCTTAAAAATGTATTGTTTCAAGCCGACGGAAGGGAACGGTTAGGTCTATTATAGCGGGAACGACTTAAGCTACGACGGTAAAACTTGGGGAGCTCAATATCTGGACGCCGACAACTCTGTAAGTGCAAAAAAAAAATTTCGAAGGGTGCCGCGTTGTGCCTGGTTTTCCTATAGACGGTCACATACTGTTCTGGTTAATTCTTATTATTATCATGATTTGTCTTTGTTGAATAAAATGTCATATCATATAGATTTAGACTCATTTTTTTTTTAGAGGAAGATTATTTTGAACACTTACATAGTAGCTACCTGTTTACATGTTGCTACCTGTTTAAATAGTTGCTATCTGTTAAAAATAATCCTAAACAATTTTGTTTTGCGAGACCGTCATCAGTTAGATAAAATCAGAAAAAATTAAAACTGATGTTTTGAAAATATACATAGTAATGTTTAGTAAGCAAAAAATATTTTGATATCGAGAGAATTTTATCAGTTGGATAAAAAAAACTGAAGAACTAAAAACTTCATCTTTAACACTTAGTATGTAAACATCAAGAAATATCAGTTTACACTTTACAGTTTTATCAGACTAATCAATACCTATTGACAGTAAAGTATCTTGGATTATTCAACAACTATAATATTGTGTAGCTAAATGTTAAAAAATAATTTATACATCATCTATGTATCTATAATTACAATGAATCAAACTCAATTTTGTCTTTAGTGGATATTAGCTACTATCATTCAGTGTTGATTATAATTATTACTTTTATCAATACTTTAAATGATTAGCACACAATTAAGTGTTATTTGAGTTGAATTATAAAACAAATAACTCTCATTAAAAAGCTAGCCATAGATTACTGCAGATGATAGTTAAAGGTGAACCTAATCACTAACCTAAATAGAATGGTTTCAAATTAAAATCATTTATTTTGCAGCAATGTTTTTTGTTCATACATATGCATTGTTATAATTTTGCCTTTGTTAAATACATGTTTTTTATCAAACTCATTTTTCTACTGTTTATATTATATTAGGAGGATATTTCAATTATTTTCAACATTTACCTAATAATTATACCTGTTACTTTTAACATTTAAATAGTAACTGTTGAAAATGCAGTTTATAGTTTTGATCCAACTGATGAAAATCTCTTGAAATCAAACAGTTTTTCAGTATTTAACAGTGATCAGTTTTTCAGTTGTTGTTTTTTCCCTACTGATGAAGGTCTTTCAAAGTCAAAAATATTTTGGATTATAATTTATCAGTTTATAATTTTTCAGTTCTTTTCCTGGTGATCATATAGCTAGTAATTTATGTCACTTTCATATACTTTAAATGTTTAGTACAAAAGTAAGTTTTAATTTTATAGATTGAATTATATATAACAAATAAAATTAAAGGTAGATTTAAGATTCATTATTAAATTAGTTCTAAAGATTACATAAAAATAGTTACATAGTTTTAAAGTGCATAATTTTATACATTAATTCATATTATGTTCATGAGCAACTTATTAATCTCAGTTAATGTCAGTTGCCCAAACTTGTTGTGACTGATATGTGGTGCTTGGTAACAGACATGTTCAAGTAACTGAACACCGTAATAAAAGTTTTTTATAAACACAAATGAAGAGGCATGGCTAATCAATTCTGCTCGTGCTACTAATATATTTTGGGTGTTTGGTTGACAGAAGTGTTGGATAATTAAAGTTCTGATAACTGACTTTCTATTGTACACTTAAAAGAATAATTAGTTAATTTACTTACAGACATGATTCATTATCTATAGCTAGTTTCACTACTTAACACTTTAACATTTGATTTGTCAAATTACTGCAAAATTTGATGACATATTTTTGTTTGAAAAAGTACATTTTTTCAATGGTTAGCTATACTTCAATCAATGTAACGCATCATGAAATTCATTAATGTAACTGCAAAATTTTGTCTGTTCCATTATGTTAAGTTCATTTTATAGCAATATAATATATATATTATATATTATACTTTCAAATGAATAGTAGATGGAATGTAATTTGAGAAAATTGGAGACCAAGGAGCAAAATTATAATTAAAACAAAAGCAGATACCATGTTGGGGGCTAGGGCTATGGCTAGGGCTAGGGCTCCAAATTAGTCCAAGTTTATTTCTTACCTAAGTATATAACCTTGATGAACTACATGTAGTTGAGTTTAAACTGTATAAAACAGAAAAACTGGCTATTTCTACTGTAATTAAGGGTGCAGTACCACTTGAAACCGCAGCGCTAAACCGCTGGAGGAGTTATGCTATGTATTTATTTCTCGTTGTCTGTTCAATGTTCGCTTACTTTGTTATTGCAGTTGAAACAGACACCAACAGACAGCTCTTATAAACCAAGTTTCAAGACGACCAGGAACGGAGAAACAATGGTACAAACGTAAGGCTATTCAGCGATATTCAGGGGCGACCGTTGCAGTTACGAAGTCGATTTTTTTTTCCAGGGGTAGCCTAGGGGCTTCCCCACAACTTAACAACGCCGTATTTTTGATATTAGCATTTGTTTTCATTTTTTAAAAATATTTGTATATATTTTTTTTTGTATCCTATTTAAAAGAAAAAACTCGTTGTAATGTTTTTTTAGATGTGGCGTGTACCCCGTGTACAAAATATGAGTTCATTCTGGGCATCCAGTACTTCTGAATATCGATTATTAGGTACGAAGGCAAGCTAACTATTGATTCGTATTCATTTGATTCTTCAACTCCGCCCCCCAACTCTGAGCGCGTAATTTATTGAGGGCAAAATTCCGGGTGGTGGCGGCTCTAATTAGAACTGGTAAGCAAACAAAAGAAGAGTTACTGTGTGAGCCCTGCGGGGAAGAGTACAAGACTTCTGGAATGTACTGGAGGGTCCTAGACGATGAAGAAGCGGCGGCTATTAATGGCGCCTGGAGTCACTGGTTTTTCTTCAATATCGTGTAGAAGATTTAGTTAGTTATTACTACCAACTAGCTTAGTTTTAGTTAATTTATGTTGTCACTCAAAGTCTACAATAATTAGACTCCTTAAAGAAAGTAGTACAGATATTATTTTCTAAAATAACTTCAAAAAAGCATATTTCTATGAAATGTTAGATATCATAAAGAAAGTATGATATTTTTTTGTATAGTTTAGAGAGTATGAAAGTTTATACCTTCATTTAAAAATGACATAATTCAAGGTAAGTTCAGCTATGAGGGCTCATTCACTAAAGATGAAGATAGATTGATGACGATATACTCTTAACTCCTAACAATCTGTAACTAAGAACTGCCTAAATAATGTAAGTTAAAAACACATTAAAAGTGTTATTGTGAAATGCTTGTAGAAAGGATACTTGGTACAAAATTGGAGAGTCCATCATCAGAAACTTTACGAGCTATATGATTCTGCAACACTGCTTGAAGACTGATGCCATACTAAAAGTCCGGATTCATTTTTATATAAAACTATCAGTATAGTTCCTGTTTACCATGTTAGTGTCATGGGTACAATATATGCAGTTAGTTTACACATTTGTCAGTAAGCTATACCAGTAAGCTGATAATAATCAAGTAGTGAACAATCTATTGATTAAGTAGTGTTGACTAACATTGTGAGTTAAAATTACTGTGACGTGATAATAGATTGCACAATTTAGTAGCTGTAAGTTTAATATATGCAATTGAATGATATCACAGATTTATATCCCATTATTTTTAAACCTAGTAATACAATTTTAACAAGTTTTTCTTGACGTAGTTTAACTAATACATATTGAGGTTGTGGACTACCACGACTTGCTTTAATTTGATTCACAATGTTTCGATCGAGATTGCTTGTTTGCAGGTGGATGTAAAACTGAAATAGATGATGACATAATGATGGCTAACTTACAAGGATAATGTTACAGAGATGAAAGATTGAGCTATTGGAGACTGAATAGAGGTGTGGATTACAGTTCTATTAGAGGTGTGACTGAAGTAAATAAATAAATAAAACTAATAAATGGAAGAATGAGTAAATGAATATAAAAATTAAGTAAATATGTAAAAATAAAGAAATAAAGATGTCTATTGTGTCAAGAATGTTTGAATCATCGCATATACAAATTGGACAAACCATTAAAATGTAGGTACTATAAAAATATTTTTACAGAAAATGTGGCCAATGTATACTTTTCTTGAAGATATGATAGATATAATTTAACAAGTGTTGTGGGTAAGAGATTCAATGAGGACAAGCACTAGCTCTATCTGCCTGTCTGTCAGTCCATCTGTTTTTTGGTCCATCCATTAGTCAACCTATCTCTCTGTCTTTCTATATTTGTCCATTCATTTGTCCATTCATCTGTCTGTCTGTGTGCCTGTCCGTCCGTCTGTCCATCTGTCCGTCCATCCGTCTGTCCATCTGTTTATCTGTCTGTCTGTTTGTCTGTCTGTCTGTCTGTCTATCCATCCATTTGTTCATCAATCTTTCCTGATATGTCTGTCTGTCTGTCTGTGTGCCTATCTGTCTGCCTGCTTGTTTTAGAATTTTTAATCAAAAAAAATAGTTTTGCATGTAGCATTTTACTCATACTGCCCTAGTAAGAAACTTAGATTAGATATATGGATTACTATAACAGCTTTAATCATAATGCAAAGAGCTTTTACTAGTACTACTCAAAATAAACTTATCACAGTTATTGCGTAATGTTGTCATGAATTGTATATTATATGCATGTATTACAATTCAAATGTCACTGTGCCATTCGTACTCAGTACATTATAATATATCAGTCATGTCACAATGAGTATGTTTTCTTTATCAGCAGAATTCCCTTTACATACCCATAAAAGGTGCTTAAGCTAGGTTGTTTATTAGGTTCCAAATGACAAAAGTGAATGTATAATTTCAAAGAAATATTTGAAGAATATCACCATCAACAACAAACAACAATATAAAGAACTTGGGAAAATATTTCTCCTTTCATGCTTATCCTCAAGTTTACCAAAACCAACAGACTTTACATAACTACAAAATTAAATGTACTTTATATCACAAATTTATTGTATTTACTAGGTGTGCTTTTAAAAACAACGACAAAACTAAATGACAATAAAAAAAAAAAACCAACCTTGATAATGGGGAATAAACTAAAAGCTGTTAAACACTCTGTATTTCACAAAGATATTGTAAAAGTGACTCCCAACCCTGCCCCCCCCCCCAACACACAACCTGGACACAACAACAGAGATAACCCCAGGTCTTCAGAATATCAGTGAAAACCCACAGTCGATCCCATTCAAACTGAATTAACCGAGACTCTCAACTCTTGAACACTCTTGCTAATTAATAGTTTTACAATTTGCATGGCTTATGTTAGTGTGTTGATTGCTTGCTATAAAAAGACTTACCCACACTCATTGCAGTTCAGTCTAGTGATTCACTTCACTCATAGACTTGTGTGAATCATTTGAATCATTTATTATATTAACCATAGTACAAGAATTCTACCCTGTAACTAACATATAAGGAGCTGATTACAAGGAAGTGAATTAATAGGGTGACATGCCACGCCCTTACTAAAGTTTAATGATATTCATTGTTATTATTATATTCTTAATGGATATATTAATTGGAAATTAGTTTTTGTAAATTTGCATGACATTATCTGCTGGTATGCATGATATAAGCTAGATTTCTGTGTTATATGCAGTGGTAATCTAGAAAATGTTTACAGTGGGTGATAATTGTAAGTTAGTGTATAATGTGTAGATAGTTTGTTAACCTCTACAGCCTTGTAAATTTTTTGTTAACTCTAATTATCAAGACAGTTTACAGATTATTTTATGGTTGTAAATGGACTCCTTTCACCCTGTGAATGTGTAGGCTATTTTACCAGTACGACTCTTAAATGAAGGTGGAACTTCTAGAGGAAGTTGCGCTGAAGGAGGAACTGTGTTCTCCTGCTGGAATATTTCCAGCAGAAGATCTCTCTCCAGACCACAAAACACAATTTGTTCTATATAACTCAGGGTATTTTTAAAAAAACCCTGTATGGCTTGCTAATTGTCCACAAGGCTCTAGCAAATCCATAAATTTCAATAGTTATGTCTTGGTATTGTTTGGATTTGTCGGCGCAGACCAATACAATACCGTTTAACAGTTGAGCCTGGATAATAGTGTGGATCATCCAGTATAATCTTAATAGGTTTTACCATTGCTAGCAATTACTGCAAGGGCAAGCTGCTATGAGATAAATTTGTACATGCGCATAAAGGAGGCAACTTATTAGCACTGAGTGGTGGGCCTACCTTAGGTAGCCCCAACGTCCCGAAATTACTGGCGGATCTGGGGAAGTCTTGCGTTACTATACCCTTTACCAGTCGTTACTCAGGAAAATGGTTTGGTCTACTGACATAGAGCGAGTTGTGCACCTTCTACTATTATTACTGAACTCTTTTACTGCCTACAATACTATAATATGTGGGGCAGCATGAGAAAGGACTATAAGCAATTTATGTATCTTTAGCCAATGCTTTTCCTGTGTGTTTTGTATTAAATTCAAGTTTTTTGTCACGTGCATTTGTCCTTTGGTTCATGCAACATCACTGCAGTTCACCCATCAGACTATAGAAATGTATAAAACAAACCCCCATATATTAATTTTAATTAATTACTATGGTGTCAGCTGCATATCCCTTGGAACTACAATAGAATGTCAGTTATCCGAACTTCAATTATCCGAACACTTCTATTAACCGAATACCCAAAATCTAATAGTCGCACGTGCAGACATAAAGAATTGCATGACCACAACCCTTTATTAATGTTTATAATACATTTTCTATGGTGATCAATTATCTCAACATTTCAGTTATCCGAACACCTCTCAGTCCCCACGTGTACGGATAACTGACATTCTACTGTGGCAGTATCCTTAACAAAAACAGTAACTGTGTGTTCCCTTAGTCTTAGTTTAAATTGAGGTACCACACTATATAACATAAATTCACCAGTAGTTTTATAGATATATAAAGGCTTTACCAAGTAACATTGCATAACTGTAGTTTTCTATATATTATTCTTGATGTTTAGTTTAGCGAAATAGTGTAGACTTATTGAAGGAAAATTACTATATTTTTTTATAGAAACAGACAGTACTAGAGAACAATATTTCAACAGTGACAGCCACTTAATTTCTTCAATATTGCATAATTAAGTGAAATAAATGACTTTAATGCTTTAGTTGAAACAAAAGAAAGTGTCATGTAGATAATGTATGTATTACATTTAATTGTCATTTTGCCTTCATACCAATTTGAAATTAGTCCCATCATTTATGCCACACAGATTTTTGCAATTGCCAATTATTTATCAGCATAATTTTTTGTAGATGCTGTTAAGTTTTTTTTAGGTCTTATGTTCAAACCCGAATAGCAACAGTTAAATTATATATATTTCAAAGTAACCGTGAAAACATCATCATTGACAACAAATAACATGAAAACTTTGGGATACTCATCTATCAGAGTGCTCGTGCACAAAGATAAATTATCCTGCTCATGAAATAACTTGCCATATCACACTATATAATATAACGCTTTTTGCATGAGTCAGCATAATCATAATAATGGTGATAAATTATACCAGCACACGTAGGTACTTCTAGGAGCCAAAGGCGAGTGGGGAATGAAAGCACATGAATCAATCAACCAGGCAGAGGTTTACACCACTCAATTTTAAAAGTATCAACTGGTTACCTCTGACTACCGGGGTTTTCATTTTTATGACTTGAAAGAAGAGAAATGAGGGGAAGTGTGAACATTGTAAATAGCTATCTGTGATTTAGAAGAAGAGTATTGTATTTTTTCAAACAATAAATTTTAAGGTTTTTGCTGGATAGTGAAAGGAAGAAGAATATTATGTTAAGAGGGCAATCAAAAGGTGCTGGTATGGAGAAATATCTAATGTATAATATGGGGGTGATATTTCACTTCATGCTTTTATTCCCACCCGCCTTTGGCTTCTGGATGTACCTACGCAGGCTAGTAAAATTTATCACCATACTATGATTATGCTGAATCATGCAACAAGCATCATAAATAATAGTGTGATATGGCAAGTTATTTCATGAGCAGGCTAATTTATATGTATGCACTGAGTACTCTGATAGATGAGTATCCCAAAGTTTTCATGTTATTTGTTGTTGATGTTGATGTTTTTAACATGTTCCTTTTGAATTAAATATATTCACTATTTCTATTTTTTGAATACACCTTATAACATGTATAGAAAATTATACTGATACAAAATTGGGAATTGCAAAAATCTGTGACATGAATGATGGGACTAGTTTCAAATGCGAATGGAGGCAATTAAATGTAATACATAGTTATCTACATGACACTTTTTTGTTTCAATAAAAAAATAATATCATTTACTACACTTAAATATGCAATATTGTAGATAATAATGCAGCTGTCACTTCAGAAAATATTGTTATCTTGTACTACTGTCAGTTTCTATAATAATATAGTAATTACTTTTGAAGGAATAGTGTGTCTACACTATTTCACTGAACTAACATTAAAAAATTATATAGAAAGCTACATAGATATGCAATGTTACTTAGTAAGGCCTTTATAAATCTATAAAATTACTGGTGAATTCAAATGGACTGATGTGGACACACTGTTACTTATTATATTACTGTAAACTTTTTATTTAATCCTATAATGTTTATTTGAAAAACACTAATTAAAGTAATGTTATATTTTTTTAGCAAAATTGTTAAATTGAAAATTATCAAAACTGCTAATATTTGGAATATGAGTGAAGACATGTTTTGATGTGACAAAGAAAAAGATATTTATATACAGCACAAGCTGTGAATCGATAAAATTTATAATTTATGAATTATATCCATGCTCAAGAAACACTGCTAAGTACATTTTTATTTTTCTATTTTGAAATAGAAGTTTTAAATTGAATTCTTCTAACATTAGACAACTTCATCTATACTTGCAAAATGCAACAACATAATGATTAATAAAAACAGCAAAACTACAACTACAGTACCAGATGGAGTTTACTATTTCAATTGTCATAAATGATTTTACTGAAAATGTTGACGAAGGATACCCAGTACTTGATCAACTACTTGATCAACTAGCCGTTGATCGACAGGTGGTGGTGGTGCATGAGCAATGACAATTGGTATCTCCATCTCCTCGCTGGAACCGATGATACTTCTAGCCTGGATTACTAAAAAGTAATTTACTGACATGACAGGGCAACTGGTTATGCTGACAGGCAATTTACGTGGAATGTTGATAACATTCTCAAGCAAAGCTGTTGAGCCTGGGAATACACTTTGTGAGCGAGATACTGCCAGATTATTTTTAGAAGACATCGTAGTACGACCCCTCCCAGAGTTGTAAACAGCTTTCTTAGATATTGAGGCATGAATATAAATGTTTTTGTTGGACTGATTATCAATTTCCATTGTGATTGGTATAGCTTCTGCTACAACATACCCTGAGCGTGGAAGGCTGCAGTTGACAGTAACTTGTCCAAAATTGAAGCAGCAACTAAACGTGAGGCTGCTGTCGAGTTCACCATTTTTTGGTTGCATACAGAGCCTGGGAACATATGATCTTACATCAAGAGTGACTTTATCATGGCGGTTAAACTTGAACATTGAGCTTTGAGTAATTTTTGCCTCCATTTGGTAAACTATTTTACCAGTGGAACTCTTGAATGAAGGTGGAGCTTGATAGGGAAGTTGAACACTGAAGGGGAAACTGTGTTCTCCTGCTGGAAGATTTCCAGTAGGAGATCTCTCCCTAGACCACAAGACGCATCCTTGCTCTATATATCTCAGAGTATTTTGGAAAGTAGTGTGTTGCTTGTAGCCAGTAGATTCTGTCCACCTCGCTCGAGCAAATCCAAAAATTGTAATAGTTATTTTTGCAAATTCTTTTGGTGTGTTTGCGCTTACCACTACGCTACCTTTTACCGTTGAGCCTGGGTAATAGCATGACTCATCAAGAATAATCTTTATATGTTTCACCATCGTAAGCAAATTGCTACAGTGGGGACTGGAGGCTAAAATGAATAGAGCGTTCTTAAAAGTCTGCTCATACGGATGGAGGCAATTCCCTCTAGCGTTGATCACGTGAATGTTTGCCGTTTTGCGGATTTTTCGAGCGTGGTTATGTGTGATAACGGATTGAAGTTAGTTCTACTGTAGCAGAGCAGTTTTACATCTACATAGTCTCTCTAAAACCAAATACTAACATCTTATAAATACCAGGACTATAGTCAGGGGTTCAGGTGAACCACTTTCAAAATAATGATGTTTAGAATTAATTCCACTTGAATTAAACAAGTTCAATTAGGGTAGTTTTCCTTTAAATAAAAATCCTAATAGTAACCAACAGTTTTTTATATATGTATATTCAATGCTATAAAATTATTTGCAGTCGTTATACAAACAAACATGATAGGATTTGAATGCTTTCTATGATGATAGCTATAGCCAACATCCATACGTGAGGTTTTAATGGTGAATGATAGCAATTGCATGTGAGTAATCAAATAGGTGTAATCACTGGTTGCACCAATGGGTTATTAACCTTACATCAACACTGCGACTTGAGCCAACACCAGTCTACCCTATAGAATCCCTTACAAGATTCTCATTTACTGTAATTGATTGACAAACTGACTGACTACTAGAGACAGAAAAATGAATAATACAATGGCGGAGTAATGACTAACATATGACATAAAGAATAACTTAATTGTGTTACTTGTGAGTCTTGTCTCCAAGAAGAGTAAGAAGAAGAGGAAGAAGAAGCAAATAGAGGAAGTCAGTAGATGGAGAACAGTAGTGTGTGTATTGAGTTCTATGATAGTTAGCTAGTTTGTGATGTATTTGTGCTTGGGCATGCGCTAGTAACGATTTGTAACTGAACCACTGCGTGTCTGAGGTTGACTTTGTTCACAGTTAGTTTTAACTTAATACTTAATTCTTGACCTATAGGGTGGGAGAGTTTGAAGGAGGATTAACTACCCTGCTTCGACTTGCTAAGCCTGTCAGTGAAAGTGACTCAGGACTGGTGGCAGCAAACCCTTAGGAGAGCTGGTACAACCGAGCAAGAGACTTTTCCCATCACCACTTGGCAGCCAGACAACCTTCCACACCTGTGGAGACAGCGACTCTAAATTCTTTCCCAATAGGTTTAATATAAAATGTTATGTAAACATTGGCATGCCGGGAGGAAGACCGGCGAGGAACGAGCTGAACGAAAATGGTGGGAAGAGGAAGAACGAGAGGAGCATTGAAAGCCAACGAGCAAATGAAGAAGCAGTGGGAAAAAGACAAAGATCTATGACGTGAGCTATTTGAAATGGAGCAGCAGCATAGGCTTCATTTAGTAATGAGCATATTGGTTGTGATAGGTACAAGTTAAAAACCTTGAGACAAGGGTTGCATGGAAATTCATTAAATTCCTTATTGTCAGTGACCAAAGGTGTAGACATTAGTTATGAAGTAGCCAAAAACCAAGTTCTAACTGCATCTGTGTATAACGTACAATTTTTTATCCCATTTTTCTTGTATTGCACAACCTCGAATGAAGCTACGACCTGGTGGAAAGATCTTTCCTTTAGAGTACTTACTATCCTCAGGAGAGCACCAGCTTTAGTTGAAGTAGATTCAGAACTCTTAACCACTATTTCAGAAGCATTTAGTGCCCAATTATTGGCAGCAGGTTACCCCATGAAGGAATGGATAGGGTATTAGCCAAGACAAATGTTTCCCACAATGACATTTTTAATTCTATTCGGGCGAACACCCCCATGTGTGTAGACGAAACAGATATTATCCTCATGATAGGAATTATTCCAGAAGAGTTCCTTTTAAAATGAACAGTAAACTCAATGAAGACAAGTGTGATGACCAGGCCACTTCAAAATCAGGTGTTTCATCTAATGATGACAAAGTATTCATCCCTACTTGCTATATTTGCAACGTAAAGGGTCACAAAGCACCTGAATGCCCCGATAAACCAAAGAAGGTGAAAAAGACAAGAGTGGTACCCATAATAAATAACCCAATAACCCAAGGATTAGAAGAATTTCTCCTAGTAAAACTGAGCCCAAGAAGTCAGAGTGGCTTATCCAGGGAAAGTTGAATGGTGTGAATGTTCCAATCAGACTGGATACTGGGGCAGACTTGACCTTAGTTACATAGTTCCCCGAGGGTGGCACTGCCAGTGAAAGTCCATCTCAGGCATCAGCCAGTTCTGACCCACAAGATTGCAGTGAGGATGAACCTTGCCCATCTGTTACTTCTCCGCAAGAATGTCCACTGACTGACGACTCAGTTGAGTTACCTGTGGCTATTATAGGGGGTATAGACAGGATGGCCTATGCAAACTGCAAGCTGATGTAATTTGCTTGCCAGATGTAGGCAGTGGGGTGCTAACAGAGAAGTTGGCTAATTCTAATGGTTTATTGATGTTTAATCCGAAGTGTGGTAGTGACTCTGATGAAATTCTTATTCATGCGGTCATAGTATAAGTCATTAGTCCCAGAGATTCTACAAGCTGGACATGACCATTCTGGCCACTTTGGCAAGCACAAAACACAGTCTAGAAGTGATCTGTTCTTGCATGTGTGAGAAATGATATGATGCTAAAGTTAGGCAAAGACGTATGGAGGATTTTGGAGATCTTAGGAGTTTTTCAGTTGGGGATAATGTGCTTTTCCGTATTCCTGGCTTAGTGAATAAGCTGGAGTCTGCCTGGCAAGGCCCTTATTCTGTAACCAAAAAGATTGGGGACATAAATTATGGACCGTTAATGGCAAGAAACACAAGCGAGTTGTCCACGTAAATTATCTCAAGCCATTTAATCAGGAATTGCTGTCAGTGAATAGAGTAGTTGTTGTCGCAGATGAGCAGTCTCAATTAGATTATTCTACCTCAGTCTCAGAGCCTGATCTAACGCCCACTCAGAAACAAGACTACAGACTTCTCCTTCGATATCCAGTATAGACCGGGGAAGGACCATGTTATCCCTGATGCATTATCCAGACAAGGGTGGACCGAAACACCAGGATTGCCATGCCGAGATGTAGCGGAAGGCACTTCTTCTATAACTTTTCCCGACTCTATTTTGCCAGTACCGGACTCTATCCTTCGAAATGGGGGGAAGTGTGGTGGAGACCTACCCTCAATATCCTCCACACACAGCTAACCTACATTAGTAATATGAACACTAACATTATACATTCATGTCTGTTCGTTCTCATGAGACAAATACCAAATTAACTTGCTCTTTCCTGTCTATTCTCATGTTCATGCTGTATCGCACCTACACCAGGCTTGCTGGCAGGTTTAGTATATAGTGGCTAGCCAGCACTGCCTGGGCCAGTCTTCTAAGTTTTGCAAAATTATTATTAAACTAACTTATTTAGAGCTGGTTGCATCACTGCACCCTGGGTGACTTAGCTTAGAGGAACAAGGACGGCTCTCAACCACAATCCCCTCTACGCTGAGACTCATCCCAAAGAAGATTCTGATGGCAGCTACCCAGTATAGGACCTCAACAATCCGATACTGCCAACTTAACCCCCATCAGCCAACTAGGTGAGAACAGGGTGAGTAAGCTTTTTGAACTAACACAATGTGAGTTTTATAGCTAGCTTTACACCCTTGTACAAACTACAGCAGTGGAGATACCCATTTCAGAGAGACTTCCTTTAGTGACATATTGGATTTTCTATAAACCTGCCTTTAGCAGAACTAGAAAATTGATCATATAGCTAAATCCTTGAATAATTAATTGAATAGATTTTATTTTTATTTCATATCTATATAGTATTCATATAATTTCATTCTTACATGGACATGTTCACTGAAATTGATTATTCAGTATTTTCATTTTTGTATTTTTTGGTCTCTCTTTTTTTTTCAGTTCATTAAATTTGTAATGTGAACAGAAGTTGACTTACTTAGAGATATTTCATCAGACTATGTTGTCTTTCCAGATTGACTGGTCTCATTCATTGGCTCTGCAACTTTGCTAGTTGCACACAACCGAGCAGGATCATCTTGTTCTTACTTCTTAAATGTTAGGAAGTATAGGAAAACTTATCTGAAACATTAAAATACCAATTATTGTATACATGTAGATGTATATTTTTCAAAAACAGTATACATTCACAGGTATCGGATCTCTGACATGTGTCTAAGTTATATTGAACTAAACAGCGTGTGTGCGCATTGGAACGTTCAATATGTAGCTTTCAAAAAGGAAAAACATTGAACGCTCACATGATACGGAAATACACAATGAAATACCCAATGTATAACATGGATATATATAATATATATATATATATTATATATATATATATATATTATATATATATATATTATATATATATAATATAATATGTATAATATATAGATTATATTATAATATAGTGACTGACTATAACACCCATGGGTTGGGAGATAACTTGACTGGACTTCACTTTAAGATATAATTGGAACAATCATTATTGTGTGTACATGACATAATGACATAATGCATAACATATGATGTAATGCACAATTGATTGTGTCACTGTCGCTAATTTCAAGAGAGAGACAGAGAGAGAAAAAGGGAGGGAGAAATGTAATATTTTATTGGTTACACACAAAATGAATATGCACAAAAGCTGCTCATAACTAACTTAACTGTAAATAGAAATTATGTAAAGGTGATGTAATGTTAATTTTGTGACCCAATACTTCCACTCTGTACTCTTAAGTCATACACCATGTCACACCAGAGATCATTAAAGCCCCATCAAACAATTCTTCCTCACACTTTCTAGGAATGGGATCTTACCTCAAATAATAAAAATAATGTTGAAGTCTCAATAACTTTTTTTTATTAAATACTGTCTCTATTTGTACACAACCTATACAAGACTTTAGTATCACATTTTGGATCATTTACAGCCATGACAGAGTACATTTGGCTCAATAAAGAACTGCTACTAGGAATTTATGATGCCATGTACAAAACTCAACAAAACTATTCCATGTATTGCATGCTTTTAGCTGAAGTCTACTTGGGTTATCAAAGTTTAAAGCATAACTATAGAGAATTGTTTTTCAACTTGTTTTTTAGAAGGATAAAACAATTGTAGTATATTTACTGCACTACCTATACTTAAGTGAAACACCAAATAAAGTGGATGGAAGTAGAAATAAACCTGTATCATTATAGCTAGTACAATAATGAAATGAGACAGTATTTACTTGAAAATAACATTTTCTCTGTAAGGCAATAGCACTAGCTACTGGAAATTCTAAGAAAAAGATTGTTAGGCTGCATGTTGCAGTATAAATTTAGGGCATCTTTTTTCTGCACCACCTATTACCAGTTACTATCAGATTGTAAGTAGCTATTATTTATGACCAATAATAATATTTTCTTGTTGAATTTTCGTATAATTGAAACATCATTAATTTAGAAGTGAAGTCAATATACATTACAACAGTATTGATTGTAATAACTCACCCACTATTCTTGTAATTTAATTTTCTAGTGAGTTTTGCAAGCTATTGATTATTTATTTTTATTCACTAATTTGATGAATATTCTAATCTCAATACTATCTTAACTCACTCTTCTTTTATTTCCAAAATTATCACTAGCTTCAGATAGTTTAATTTTTTTCTCTGCATAGTAAATTGTATGTTTGCCAACACATGTTATCCTTCTATTTTCTACTTGAGATTCTCAATTATAATTATTCTTTCAATAATTATTTTTTGTAACTATAGCTACTATATTAAAAAATGAAAGTGAAGTTTAAACTTTGATTTATTCTTTTTAATCATGTGATAGATATGATGATTGTTATATGTGAAATACACACGACTCTTGGTGTGTGTTGTGTGCATTATATGTGAATTTGAATTTTATTTTGTCATACAAAAAGTAAATCTTCATCTGTGGAAACAAAGGATAAGCAGAAGTAACATGAAAAAAAGGTGAATTAATTCAATTATAATATAGCTAATTGAATGTCTTTCATGACATTTTCTATATAGATGATTGTAGAAAATTGTTAAGGACCTATATAAATAGGAGGTGCCAACATTTTTATTTCAAAGATTGCTGCTTTGCTTAATTGATGTTGTTTTGTTCAAGTATGATTACTTGGACAGATACCTTAGTAAGATTTAGTATTTCATCCACTATGTTGTTCTGTTCATGCAAGGATATTACCTTAAGGTAACGTTTATTGACGGATACTAATTTTGGCGATTTTCTGATATGGTGCATTTGACGGATATTAATTTTGGCGGTTATGGTCTGTAATAATGCATAGAATTTTTCACATGCTTCATAAATTATCAGTAATAATATTAATGTAATGGTCCAGGAGTATAATAAAAAAGATTTCATGTTATGAATGTCATAATTAATTGTTTATTGTCTAGTTCTTGTAGATGTCCTGAAAGGGATCCAGTGGTGGGAGTACAGTGCTGCCATCAAATAAGCCAACAATTCCAGCTTTTTTCCACCCCTTGACGATAACAATTGATGACAAATTCGAAGATGCCACTGCCGCTATTTTGAAAGATAGCTATCTACGATAGCGAGGAAGAAGACGATGAAGACGACGAAGCCATTGAAGTTAATGCCAATGAAGAAGAAGACGATAGTAGCGAAATGAATGTTGTTACCTAGTTAGCTTGTATTATCTCGTATATGTTTAAATTGTTTACCGACAATTGCACTGCAGAAACTCACTTGCAGCCTATCCAGTAAATTAGGTAAAAGATCGTCAATATAGCCTCATCAATTGTTAGCGGGTTTCAATATTAGCGAAAAATGGCAAATCGCTAATATTCGCTAAAATGAGTACCCGTTAATAAATGTTACCTTAAGGTATTATCAACACTGAAGCATTAATTTAAATTTTTTTTTGAAATTTCAACTATTTGGTGAATTAAGTTTTTCTTCTCAAAAACAACAACAACAAAACAAACAAAAACATTATGATTTGCCCAAGCTGCTTTATTTTTGGAGTTAAATTCAGTCTAGCTGCTTCATGCAAGGGATACATTATAATAAACACTAAAACATCATTTTTTTAATTTTAGTTGAT
>WLWD01003909.1_pt1 | contig 57692 bp, 42 predicted proteins | sample 6712731 | NCBI WGS metagenome assembly WLWD01 (sample SAMN12718690, study PRJNA576275) | sponge metagenome | isolation source: marine sponge | host: Mycale hentscheli | place: New Zealand: South Island, Marlborough, Capsize Point | collected 2014-11-01 | reverse complement strand
CGTGTGCTGTTATGTCCATTGCTAGTGATAATATCAGTGTGATGATTGCAGCCAATATCCCTATACCCATTCTGATGTGAGTTTTCGGAACGTAGTAGGATATGAAAGGTCTGATGAACATGATGTGTATAGGAATGAGGATAATTAGTATGAGATTGTATGACAGAAATCCCTCTATAAAAAGAAACTGAACTTTTTTAGCCAAACTTTGCTTGTGATTGTAGAAATCGTAGTAATAGCTCTCTAAAATATGAGGTCTGAAAAGCCCTGAGGCAGAATTGGCGGCAAATTCCAAGAAATATATCGGACCTAGTGAGCACAATATCTGAAAAATTCCGTAGAAGGCTTTGACATCTTCTACCTGCTCCGTGGTAAATGGGCCGCCATATTTGGACTTGCCGAGGTCGAGCCCAGGGTATATCATCTTCGTGGTATGTGAGAGCACTGCGATTCACAGGAATCTTGTGCTTTCTGGCAAACTTTGTGATGCGATAGACGAGTCGATAAGGATTTACTAGCTTTATGTTGAAAATGAACCAATTTTGTTTTCTATTAGCAAAGTGTAATGAAAGAATTAAAGCAACGACTATAGCAGAAAGCAGTGACCCTGTAGTGTAATAAATAACTGGTATGGTAACATACCCATCATAGTCTAATACTTCAGTCGTGACTTGGAATGTCACGCGAGATGCGTAGAAGACCCACGTATACCACTCTATGAAGACTACTTGTTCATCTGTAGAGGAGTCGTGAAGCTGGTCCAGTCCAAACTGAATCACAATAGCACTGAAGGCTACTGTGCTACAGATGGTAAGGATCACTCCAACACAAGTCAACACTCCTCCAATTGACAAGAAGAGTACATTAGACTGGGACTGCTCTGATGCAGTAACTAGAAAACTGGATCCAAAAAGTAGCAAAGGAGCTCCTGCCACTAGAATCCAAATAGATGAAATAATAGTCTTGTACCTGCCAAATTTAAGGTCTGCTAATAGTCCAGCTATCGGATAGAAGAAATGAATTAGCCCAAAATACATTGAGTCTGCTATCAAGTAGTTTTGAATTCTTAATGAATTGACAGGGATTTGGTAACTGCTTAGGCTAGTGACATAAGCATATACCACACCCATGAAGTAACTCCACACCAGCACCATTAGAGCTGGCTTTGAATTAACACATTTATATGCTTTATGATACCTTCTAACCAGTAACCTAGTAGTTGAATCAGTTTGCTGCAAAATACCACCATTGGAAGAGTAGCTCTTCATTTTTGTCACGCTACATACATCAAAACTGAATCAGGCAACATGGAATGCTAGTTAAAATATCAAACATGTTGAAAGAGTTTAAGTTTTGATGTTATTCAAACATGTTGAAAGAGTTTTAGTTCTGATGTTTACTATATTTCACCGATAGAAGTATTTGTAAAATTATCGACAGATAAACATCTGATCAAATTGCATCGTAACATAAGTAATATCCATTTTATCCACAAAGATTGTTTTAAATAATTTGATTAACTATACTTACTAATTATTAATGTAGTAGTCTAGCAGCCACCATAGGTTAATCATGTTTCACTTGATAAACATTTTTAGTGGATAATTGTCTTTGGTATGTATATAGAGTAGCACTCAAAGTGGGTGTGGATTTATCAATTTTGGACAAGTTGAAGTATGATAACCACTAAATCGAGGTTATTGCTGACTGATCTATTTAAAATGCTTTGAAGAACCATGACTGGTATTCAATTAGCACTAAAAGTGAAACAATCCATATAGTGCAAAGCCATGCTTCGAAGCCCATGACAGAGATTGCACCTCATAGATAGGCCTCCTACTCATTCTATAACAAGGATAATGGTAATTTTGGGGGCATAAGAAGTGTCAAGTATTGCCAGGAACAAGTTTGTGTTTCCTGTGCTGACCAACAGTTACATCGTGTTGCAATACATGTATTGTGAGATCTAGGCAAATGTTAGCAATGTCTATCCAACTCTGCTGGTTGGCATGTATCTACTAATAAGTTATTGTGTAAGTGTGGTGTAGTGTGGTTATGTCCGTGGCTCAGGGGCAGAGGTCCTGAGTTCAAGCACCTACTCAGGCAATTTTCCATCTGGTTTTCCATCTGCCTCCCACCAGCCCAGTCTGGATGCACGAGAGGGTTATAGTAGTCGTCTTGTTACGCAATGTACTACTCATGTTCCATGAATAAGATGTGCCCAGTGAAGCTCACCAGCATTTCATGAGTTGAGAACATAATTTGTACTTCTGAATTTAAACGTCTTGTTCAACAAAATACAGCTATAGAGACAACCATTACGTGGTACGGGAAAGAATGGAATAGTATCATTATTGAATAACTCTCAAGTCAAACCCCCTTAAGGCATGTGCTTACAGTCTGCATGGCTGCAGTAATATCATAAATTATCTCAATGAAATGAGTGATGAAGAACAGTTACCTGCACTTACCTATCACAAGGAGGAAATGTCTTCCAGAAATAAAATGGACAAGAAAGGCAGCTTTCTTGACACAAATTAACCTACACTATAGACACTTGGTTAACATTTTTCAGGGGGATAGGAAAACAGTCCCTGGGATAGTGATAACAAATATAATATAGTATCTGTTAATATCCATGACGCTATTCAGTTGGGACTCAAACAAATTGAAACTTTTGACAAGACGTGGCCTGAGGGCTTTGATCAACATCTTTTAAAGTTGTGAATAATATGTCCTTATATGAGTAGATATGTGAAGCTTGGAAAAGGTTAAGATATTGGACACAGAGCAGAGAAGTGACCTTTTATACCACTTCTCATGGCCATGACTCAAACAACGTTTTGGCCCATAGACTAGCATCTGAGTGATGAGTAAGACTGAAGAGGTGTAGGGGTATCAGTAGTAATCCACCATTCAGTTCTAGTCAAGGAACCAAATAATGCTGCGATATTATGCACACCAAGCAAGCTGAGACAGAACTTGACGATGAATACAATAAGTGATGACTTTTCTTTAATTGTTGGTTGACCTATAGTTCAATTTAATTAATTTTGCATGAAAATTTATGGTTTTAGGCATGTTACATAATGCTTCACTTAAGCATAAAATTAATATAGTATGCATACTGTGTGTGCATAAATACTTATTACATGAGTCAAGTGTGACTATGACAGGATATTTCAAGAGCAGGCTAATGAATTTTCATGAGCCACAAGCAGAGTGAAAATAAAGTCTAAAAGTGAAATATCTTGCTACACCATTTCTGCAACTGCCAGAGTGTAAAAAGTTGTCTATTCTATGCAAGATATCCAATATCTAATAGTGTTGGCTATAACACTCCCAAGTGCTAGTTCTCCCCCCCCCCACATACACACACACACACTCACACACACCTTTAGAATGTACTCTGACCTAGTTGGATAATGTTGCTTTTTTAATTTTTTAAAATTTGTTTTGTTTAGACTGGCTGCACTTGACTACTAGTTGCCGCTTAGCTAGCTATATCGTTTGCTTATATTTTCCTTCATCATAAAGTGGTTTAGTCAGTTCTTCCCAAAACAACACATTGTATTGTAAATAGACACAAGTAGCTAAACAGTCTAATGGGATATTGAGAGGGCCTGCCGGATTATGCTCGAATATTTTTAGAATTTTCTTTTTTTATTCTAAAAAATTGTATTATTCCATAAATTTTCGTACTATTCTCTTATTATTCCAATTAGAAAGAAGTGAAATAATGTTGATTGCAGCAGCTAGCTGTATAAATAGGTACGTCATGAAATGAATGAGTAAAACTATGAGACTCTCCTACTGTTATACTGAATTACTCGACATAGAGGATTCAACATAGCTATCGTTTAGTGAAACCCTTGAACATCTAGTAAAACTGTTCAATGAATGGTAAAAACATGCTCTGGTGCAGCTGAAATAAGTTCAATTGTGAGAAACCTTACCAAACATTTGGGGAATAATTGGATTAGGGAATTAAAGAATTTATATAATATGCTCTTCTCTTCAATTCCTAGGTTTATAATTTACATTTTTTGTCAATTCTGATGCAGAGTATGATTGTTGAGTTGCTCAAGAAAGAACCCATTTAGCATAGCTAATTCTCGATATTACTTGCCGACTCTGAGCCTGAGCTGACAGCTCTGCCAGTACTTCAAACTCTTCCCATTTTGAAAGTACAATACCAGAGTGGCCAATACTAACCCCAGCTGATTTAATCAGGTGATGAATATCTACCTTATAACACATTTCTAAATGCTTATGTCCTTTAGTTAGTTGGACCATATGGACTGATTATTTTCGTTTTCCCTTTATTATTCTTTTATATGCTTATGTTATTCTAGAATTATTCCACTATGCTATTTCATGTCTATTATTCCAGTAAAAATGCTAGCATAATCTGGCAGGACCTTGATGGCTCCATGTAGATATTGATGTTTACGTAAATTTTTTGTGACTTTCCTCAGTGAGCTGATCATTTCATAATGTGTTGTTAGTTTAATAATTATAATATTTTGGGACTTAATTTCAATTTGGGTTCCTTTAAATGTTTATAAATGTCACAGTGATTTTGGATGTCATGAGGGCTAGCCATTTTTCTACTAGAAGATTGCAAGTGAAACTTGCTTTGGATTGGAAAGTAGCTACAATGTCTGAAGTGAAACTAATTCTATTATTGCTTCTAGTTACTAAAGGTGAGCACACTTTATTCATTATATTTTGATGATATTATACTGGAAATTAATGGGGGATAATGTCTATCTGTTAGTAGTCGACTCATTTTCTATTTTAATTTATGTTGAAGAATAATAATAATTCTTTTTGTGATAGAAAGCATGTGTATGTTAGAAAGTAGTGATATCTATATATAGGGGTGTTCAATTATGGGCAAGTAGTGATTTCTCTGATATATTTTCTTAGTTTCTTTGGTACCTTCAAAATTAGTATTGAAGTCTCTCCCTGATATACTATTCAGACTACGTAACCAAAGTGTAGTGCAGGGATCAGTCATCTGGTTCTATTGCAAGGTCAATTCATCCTCTCACACTCTGAGAATAATGTGGAATAAAAATGGAGGACCACTGGTACAAGATGCTCCTCATATTAGGTTGAGGATGACCAACACTTCTTCTTCCACCACCTTACTTCTAGTGCTAGATAATGTAGCCCCTTCTGATGTTGGTCTCTATCAGTGTTCTGTCCAGGAGGGAGAAGACATTGTCACTGGAGATACACTCAATTTGACAGGTTATTACAATATTGACATTACAACAGTGATAATTATTTTGTGTATTTCTTATTAGTTATGCTGTCTAGCATTCCAGGGGTTTTAAGAATGGCTTGTCAAGACCCTCTTACCAGTGGTCTCCATGCCAATAGGACAGGAGCTATAGATGGGGAGAATATTACATTAACCTTTACTGCTGGCCATGTTGGAGATGGAAATAACTCTTATTCCATTCCATCAGTTCAATGGTTTAAGAATGGACTCCCAGCAGCTGCACAGCCTATGAATACTGCAGTTGGCATGAATGGACGGTTGAAGTCTGTTCTTTCATTTACCTTCTCTGCACCAGATGTGGGTGTGTATCAGTGTACATTCACTGACACCAGTTCTCACATGTTTATCTCAGTTCCACTTCGAATTGATTCAGGCAAGTTTTTAAAAAATTAACTCGTCTTTGTGGAATAATGTACTCTAATGCTGTGTCATCATTTCCTGTGTGGTTTAACCTTATGTCATTTATTGTGCGGTTATGTTTCACTTCTTTCGCAACTTACATTTATACCTTTGACTTTGTGCATTGGGGGGTTCGGTATTGTTGCTTGAAAGATTATTAAAACATTGATAATTCTACATGGTGGCAGCGGTGGGATGTCTTCCTTGCAATTACGCCCTCCAGAAAATTTTGACTTTAAATGGCCGAAGTGGAGACGTCGCTTTCAGCAGTTCCGTGATGCTTCTGGGTTAAGTGCAGAAGATGACACTCGACAAGTTAGCACACTTCTGTACTGCCTTGGCGAAGAAGCCAACGATGTCCTAGCCTCCACGCATATCTCAGAGGAAGACAAGAAAGTATTTTCTAAGGTGGTAGAGAAACTCGACGACTACTTCAAAGTCCGTCACAATGTGATATTCGAAAGAGCTAGGTTTAACCAGAGAAATCAAATGCCTGGAGAGAGCACTGAAAAGTACATCGCGGAGATATACCGGTGCAGAAAACTGCAAATTTGGAGCACTCAAAGACGAACTCATATGAGATCGCCTGGTGGTTGGAATCCTTGACAAAAAGACCTCTCAACAACTACAGATGGATTCAGAACTTAGCTACCGTCGAGAAAGCGAAGAAAACCATAAGGCAAAAGGAAGCGCTTCAAGAACAAGGCAACGAATTGGAGAGCGAAAAGAGAAAGACAGAGTCTTTGGAGGAACTAGAAAAAACTATCGCTGAGTTACAAGCTTCTATGGATGAGCTTAGGAGAGAGAAGGGAAAAGGTCACAGAGGAGGACCGTGGCAGCAAGGAGGAGCTGGTGGTAAACTGATAACATCAAAGTCGGCAACTTGCTCTCGCTGTGGTTATGGTCAGCACAGTTGTGGAGGGAGGTGCCCAGCTGCTGATGCTAGATGCCACAAGTGTAACAGGAAAGGCCACTTCAGCTCAAAGTTCAGAAAGAGTTGGAACATATGGAGCAAATGGGAATTGTTCGGAAAATTTCAGAGCCAACTCTGTGGTGTGCGGGGATGGTAGTGGTACCAAAAAAATCTGGGGACATAAGAATATGTGTTGACCTACAACCGCTAAATGAAAATGTTGTGAGAGAAATCCACCCGATCCCTAGTGTTGATAAGATTTTAGCTCAACTTGCTAGAGCAAAGCTCTTTAGCAAACTGGATGCTAACAGTGGGTTCTGGCAAATCCCATTAGCTAAAGAATCCCTACCCCTTACCACATTTATAACTCTGTTTGGTAGATATTGTTTCAACAAGCTCCCATTTGACATCTGTAGTGCCCCGGAAGTGTATCAAAAGAATATGAGTCAAATTCTGTAAGGTTTACCGGGAGTTCTGTGTTTAATTGATGACATTCTCATTTTTGGACAGGATAAAACTGAACACCTCAATGATTATGTGATACACTCACACGTCTACAACAGGCCAACGTCACGCTTAACCCAAAGAAATGTCGTTTCAACCAACAGTCACTGAAGTTTCTTGGCCACATAGTGGATAGCCAGGGAATACGAGCAGACCCGTGCTATTGAGAACATGGAAATGCCCAAATCAGTTACTGACTTGCGAAGATTTATGGGCATTGTCAATAAGCTTAGAAAATTCTCACCCAATAAGCAGATCTTGCCCAGACATGGGGCCCAGCGCAGGACAAAGCATTCCTAGAAGTCAAACAAGAACTTGCTTGCGCACCCATTTTGGCTCTTTATGACCCAAGGTTAAAGACTAAAATTATGTCAGATGCATCATCTTTCGGTCTTGGGGCCGTTCTAATGCAAGAACACCAGGAAGAATGGCAACCAGTAGCCTATGCTTCTAGGGCTATGTCTGACACTGAACGCCACTATGCTCAGATTGAGAAAGAGGCTCTTGCAATCACATGGGCGTGCGAGAAGTTTTGCACCTAGTGGGAAAAATAGTCAACTATCAGGAGATAGTGTTGCCCCTGATACTCAAAGAGGTCGGTTGCTACCATTTGCCATGGGTATTCCGGCAATGGTGAAGTCATGACAGGTTCTCTTCGGGGCCTGGCATTTTCACAACATGTTGTACAATTTTGAATCAACCCTTTCAGATGACTTGTAATTCCTGGCCACCACATTGAGCTTTTCATCCGAAGTAAACATCATCCTATTCCCTGATGACCCTGATGGATTTTCTCAAGTGTTTCCCTCTGCATTTTTTTTTGGCAACAATTCTGCAGTTGAAAAATCCTCACAACCGAAAATGATTGTTTCTCTTTCCAATATGGCTTTAGCTCAGGAGGAGTTGCTTCTTTATTAGGCCAACCAGCGCTACAAAATTCTCTTATCTGTTTGCAAATATCATCCTGTTTCTGGGCGTCACTATAAGCTGCCAATCTCTTTGAACTGGCGGGCAGATGATAAAACAAAGTGTTCCATGTCATTTATAACAGAATTCGATGACGCACTTTCAGGAGCTCGAGATAAAACATCTGCATTATACAACAATTTCCCTGGTACATGCTCAATCGTATATGAAAAGTGACTGAGACGTAATTGAAATCGGATCAGGTGAGGCGGTAATGAGTCCAACTGTTTCGTTGAAAGCAGTGGAACTAGAGGCTTGTGGTCAGTCCACCAGGAATGTCAGGCCCATAAGGTACCCTGAAGTCAGTAAAATATCAATAATAACATCAGCTGCAGTTATCAATATAATGAAAGGAGTTTTCTCCAGGCATGGGATCCCAGAGATTGTTCGCAGTGACAATGGACCCCAGTACTCTTCCCATGAATTTGCATGATTTGCAGACTCATATGGATTTCAACACTTGACTAGTAGTTCGTATTTTGCACAGAGTAACGGACAGGCTGAGAGAATGGTACAGACGGTCAAGAGGCTCTTATTGAACTGCTCAGATACATTTATGGCACTGTTAACATACAGAGCTACTCCTCTTGCATGGTGTGGATTGAGCCCGGCAGAGCTTAGCATGGGTAGACAGATCTGGACTACCGTTCCTCAACCTCTGAAATACCTCGTACCAACTTGGGGAAACCAACCAGAATTCCGGAAGAACTATAAACAGAAATCACATTTTGATCAGCGACATCGAGTCCGAGAAGCCTTCGATATCCCTAACAATACAGACGTGTGGGTACGAAGTGGTTAGGGGCACAGTGACACGGCAAACAGATGAACCCAGTTCTTATGTTGTGAACACTTCATCGGGAGGTATCCGACGCAACAGGAGTCACCTCAGCATGATGCCACCGCTCTCGGAACAGGTCACCAAACAGTCACCTCAAGTAACAACATCTCCTCAGTGATCTCCAATCAGGACCAGATCACATACAGGAACAGCTATAAAGCAACCAGAATACCTACGATTTTGAGAAAGGGAGATGTGGAATAATGTACTCTAATTCTGTGTCATCATTTCCTGTGTGGTTCAACCTTATGTCATTTATTGTGCGGTTATGTTTCACTTCCTTCACAACTTACAATTATACCTTTGACTTTGTGCATTGGGGGGGTTCGGTATTGTTGCTTGAAAGATTATTAAAACATTGATTATTCTACAGTCTTGTCCTTTAATTATTAACCAATTTCTATATCACTGACTTCATTTCTCCCCAGTATATTTTGGTATACTTTATGTTCTATCTCATGGCTTGAATGATTTGTGAGAATTAGTTTAGTTTATGTTACTACCTTAATTGCCCTATAGTTAGATGTTTTGTAAGGAAGTAATATTGAAAAACAACAACAACAACAACAACAAAAAAAAAACGGAAGAAATATGGTCTACAAGTGAAACATTTTGTCAAATACCAATAGGTGAGAGCAATATCTCAATTTATAGACTGTAATAAATTATATAAACAGCCATTACTGCTCTTAATTTCCTTACAGAGCGAGTAGTTACATTTTCATATATTGACTTGCTATTTATATGTATCTTATGATATAAACCCTGTAAGCTATATATATTTGTGCTTGTGTAATTCTTGAATACTAGGTAATGCAAACATTCCCAAGAGAGTATCTGCAGAAGTCATTTTTCTTATCCCTCCTGAAAAACTAGTGCTGGAAGTCACAAGTCAGGGACAATATGACAATATAGTGTGGAATCGAAATGCATTCACACTGGGCTCCTCAAAAGCCCCTGCACTGCTTCGCGAATTTGCTCACTTTTTTGAAATGTTCATCCGTGAGCCAACTACTCCCAGTGACTTTGGAGTCTATTATATATTCTATTCTGGATCAGCTGCAACTGGCACTCAAATAGTTGTAACTTCCCATGGTAAATCTTGTAATTTATTATTGATTTTTTTAATATAAATGTGACTGCATTGATTTTTTATTTAAATGTGACTAGTAAGGAATTGGTGGTATTCTTTTGTCTCAGGTATCTGTTAGTGTCATGGTGAGCTTACACTCATTCTGTAATGCATCTCTACATTGAATTTTGGTAATGGTGCTTTGCTAGACCCACTAATGAAACATTAGTACAATTCATGTATTACAATTTGCACAGCAATAGGTTGCTTTAGCTCTGCCTCCATTGTGTTTTTATTTTATTAATTACACAGAAAACTCCTACACTGTCGGGCAAGTTGCAAATGCTGCAGTACTAGAAGGAGGCAGTGTAAATATCTCTTGTACTTCCACGGGAGGGCCGGTACCTTCTGTCTCGTGGACTCTCAACAATCATGCCACCTACTTCAATCAAACTGACGTCTTGATAAAGGAAAGCTTTTCTTCACCAAATTCAGTGATTCTTGGTAATGTAACATCAACGCTGCATGTGGTCCATGCTCACTATCCGACTCACGATGGGAGATACAGGTGCACAGGGAGCAACTCTTTAAGAACCTCCAGCAATGCAGAGATAAGACTTTTAGTGCAAGGCAAGTAAGGGGTTCACTATATTTCTAGATACCCTAAAATAGCAAGGACACAGTGAAATATTATATATTCTATGTATGCAATATAAATATCATGCATATACATACTCTCTCCCTCAATGCACATTCAATTATCACATTATTGTTAAGTATGCTGCTGCAACCAGTTCTACTCAACAATACAGTAGCTTTAGAGGTCAAAACTATTGAATTTAATTCTTGGTGGCAACATAGATATTCACATACCCTACCTTTCTTTAAATCTTTGAATTTTTAATAAGCATATAAATTGTGTGTGGGTTTTGATTGCATTACATATAAACTTATATTTTATATAGTTATCCCAGTTGTTGAAGTTTCAGTCCATTACATTGGTGAAATCACAGCTATACTTTCATGCACTGTCGTCAGAGGGAATCCAAGTGATTACAATTATAAGTGGATATTCAATAGTGAAGAAAATGTCATTAGTGGAAATCTGCAGTTAATCTTGACAAATTTCTCAGTAGAAAGATCGGGAACATATTTTTGTCATGTGACTAACCAAGTAGGAACTGGTATTGGGCGTGCTGTTGTTACTGCTATAGGTAAGCTACTTTGAATAAACATTAATGATTGTTTAAATTAACTTTACTGTTCAATCTAAATGTAGAATGAACCAAAGGGGCTGGCTAAAGCCAGGGGTCCTAGGTTCAATTCCCGGCAACAACTGAGATTTTCTTCACATTTACCTTTGTTTTTTTAGATCTCGTTGATTGAGAAAGGTTCATTCTATTCTTTAAGATGGGTCTGAACTTGATGATTGATAATTCCAGTCTAATGTGCTAGTAAATTTTACAATAACTGCCGTAATCACTTTTAAACAATACTCATTCACACTCCCTGGCATACTGGTCTTGTTGTGAAGTAAAGGATAAGTAGTTTATATAGAAAACTTTTGGGTTAAATACGTATTTCAGTGTTTTGCACATAAATTGTAGAAATATGGAAGAATTTTGACTTGTGGTCAAGTAATATCATTGCTTGAGATAGACCTTCCATAGAAAATTCTTTCCAATTATTCTAAAGGCCTTTTACTCTAAACAATAATATGGACATTCACAATTTCATGGTACTAATTAAAAAACAACAACTATCAATTCATGATAGATAACCATTAAGCTTTTCCTAACTTTATGGCTAGGCACACACATCCTTCTCAAAAACACCAGCACTATCATCCACCTCAGAAGGTACCAACCCACTGTCTGGCTCAGGGACTAATTTATAATGACTCTGATAACTCCTATTTATATTATGTTTCCTTTTTATCACACACATGTCACTAATTATGTAGTTACAGATACTGTCATGGTGAATATGGTGGATAATGAAGAAGATGTAACTAAACCTTACCTCACAATAACTGTGGCAATATCAGTCTCCATTCTTCTCTCCCTCGCACTGATAGTTGCAATCCTGGCCTGTATTTGGTATGTTATAATAGAACCCAAGGGGATGGGCAGGTGCTCACTATTGAGAATTATTGTAGCTGTATGGCATCATTTGGTTTCAAATATATGAAATTCATAAGTATCAAATTATTCACAAGTATTTGTGTTGTCCTCTCTCTCTCTTTTATTCATTGTGTCCTGTTCATATAGTTGGACTTCCCTAAAAGGCAGAAAATCAAATTCTAAGCATCAATTAAATGACCATCAAGTGCCTTCCACTGACAATCCTCAACAACATAGTAACACTGATCACACTACTCCTGACAACAACCCTGTTCAACTCGGAGCAGACTATGAGGGTTTCTCTCTGACAGAATGTGAAGCATATCAAGTCATTAATGAGACTTAGAAGTACATTAAAACATTAACAGCATGAATTGGTATGTTCTATGCATTTCATACTTATATATATTATTCAAATAATCCTTCTTTTTAGTGTAGTTAATCTATTTCCCCCCCCCCCCCCCCAATTGTGCACATAATTAGTGTGGTTATAGTCCCATGTGATGAAAGACATAGGATGTGGCATGTACATATCCTCAGTGAATGAAATGGAGAGATATCAGGATTGGTATAAACCTCATCAAAGAACTCATCAAAGTAACTGAATTCTCTAGGTGTCAAATTAACCCTGCATACTCTCCGCTTGACACCCGGTAAGAACAAGGGGTTGGGTGAATCTTTGAGACGATATTCAAAATTCATAACCATAGACTCCTCGTCACGCGTTAAGAATACTGATAAGTATGAATTATTATACTGTTGAGATTCTACTTCCACATCTAAGCACATTGGATCAAATGTAGGATATCCTACGCCGGCATCAACAAGGAACTTGTCTCCTGGTTTCTCCAAGCCAACAATGACAACTAAAATGTGGTTGTTTGGATGATTGATGTCACCAGCAACGAAATAAGTTTGGTATCTATCCAAGTGCATCCAAGAGGTACTTGAAGAATACATTCATCACATAGCACATTCCTCCTTTGCCAGATATAATTAATGTCTTGATTTCTTCAAGTGAAGGCCTAAGAACATATCACAATAGCTAGTATATTATACATATTCTCTGTTATAATTTGACATTTGACTTACACCAAATTCAAAATTCTCTCCCAGTTTTTTGGAATTCTCCATACTTTCTCCCAGTAATCAAATCATGTTTCATAATGCTATTCTAAATTCTCAATTTGGTGCCTAAAATGTCCATCAAAACTTGTTTAAAATAGCAAATAAAAAATTACGTTCATTATTCTAATTTTTAGTGTTGTTTAATATTATTTGCTATTCTCAATGTCTGGTTGATGTCCCCTAAAGCTATCACATATGGCAAGTTTTCTACAGAAAGTGACATTTGGTTATTTGGTGTTGTCATGTGGGAGGAGTTTTCTTTTGCCGAGTTAATATAGAGACAATGATTAGAGTGATATAGCTAGACTATCATATTGCAACATTACTGATGTGTCTATGTAGTCCTCTTGGCATTAATTATGTATGCATGCTCTAACTATTTTAGATCCCGTTTACCCACAGGCCTGCCCAGTTTCCACTAGCAACGTGCTGGCATAATTAATTAGGGTGGTTATGTAAGACTCTCTCACTCTAGCTCTGTCATTAATTATAAGTTATAGGTTAAACGCTTAATGTTATATAGCAGAGGGGAAGCAAGTAAAACCTCAAGACAACAGCTGACAAAAAAAAAAAAAAAAAAGAATAACACTTTGCAGTGTAATCTAAGTGAACTATTTCTGGGTGACACTTAGTGTAAAGTTCACTTGCTAATTATACAAGTATTTTAGCTCTATTCTTGTTTTATTCTAAGGCCAGATCCAAGTGTTATAAGTAGATAGCTAGAAGATAGGCAGCCCACTGACATCAGTAGCTTCACACTTTAAAAATTGTTTCTTCACAATTGCTTACAAAAAACAACAACATTGCTTAAACTGCAAAGTGTTTCTGATTTTTTTTTGTGTGTGCTATTATCTTGAGGTTTTTACATTACTTTTCCTCTTTATTACACAGAGGAATGATGCTCTGCTGTGATGGAAATACACTTTTAGCTTCTAACCTGCTTTTATAAGGATTGAAAACTATCAGTAAGTAATTGACTTTCACTTTGAAATAACTTCCACTTTTATACTGCTGCATCTCAACCTCACTTGTTGTTTTGGCCTCACTTTTGATGCATTTTTACACGCTCTCTCCTACTCTTTCCTTTTCAGCTAAATTTTCATGAGAAATGTGGCATAAAATTTTTAGGAGCTGATTGATCTTTAAAAAAAGCTATAGCACAACCAAAAATAGATGTTGATTTCCTGACATTTAGTGTGGATTATTATTTCAAAAGTTGAGACTGTGATAATATTCAGAAATCAGTGTCCCACAGGACAAAAGTTTACAACACTCCCGTATTTTACTCTTTTGAATTTGCTTTGTGGCGTGTTTGAGTTATTATTAGAACACTTATTCCAAGCCTTTATGGTGTATAATATCGTCTTTGCTAACATATCATAGACTGAATGAGTTTCAGTATGACAATAAAGATACACTATGTTTAGAAAACACCTACAAAGTACTTCAAAGTAATGGTTATGACAATGTAACCATTCATACCAGACACTGAGCAAGAGAAAGGTTTGATTATTACTATTCCATACATAGCAGGATTGAGTGAGAGCATTCAGAGAGTGTGTAGAGACTTTGACATCAAAACAGCATTTAAGTCGGGTAAGACACTAAGAGCACATCTTACTTAAGTCAAAGATACTATACCCGCTATCACAGACTCATCCATAACTGTATAGTATATACCCTGCAGCTGTGCAAAAGAGGTGATGAGAAAGTTTCAGCTATTGCTGAACATGCTTGACAGCAACATGACCCCATTAAATAGGAAGAGGTAAGAGTTGTAAACAGAGCTAATAAGAATTGTGAGTTAAAATCAAGGAAGCTCTACATATACAGATGACACTAGACAACAAGTTTAACAGAAACATAGACTTAGAGTTTCCAAGATGTTGGCTGTTTATGTTGTTGGCAAAACACCCTTCATGATATAATAAACAGTAAGCATACCCTCCAGTATAATCTTGCTGTATACATTGTGTTTATTATAGCTATCATCACGGGAGTTCGACCTCAGTTGACCCCCTGAGGAGGACGACTTTGACAAGAAGTCGAAATGTTGGGTTAAGTTTAATTAACATAATATTCGCTGTTAGAATGAGAAATTTGCTGCTATTATAATTTCCTTGTTATACTGGTTGTGCTCCAATTTAATAATGTCTATTATGAAAATTGAATGTGTGCAGTCAATAATAGTTACAACATCTAAAAAATGAATTTAGGTTTGTCTTAAAGTTTAACTTAGGAGCCTGAATGAAACCAACAACTTGAAAATAAGTGGAATGAGACTTACTAAGTTAGACAAGACTAGAAGAGATGTTTTAGCTAACAATGGTTATAAAGTTATACTACTGCTGTATCAGTGTGACACAGGCTTGTGCAGTTGCTAAACAATCAGGTCTAAATACAACACTGTGTTGCAACCCACGTCTTAGCCCTAGCCCACAGTCACATTGTTGCCCACTGGTCTAACTCATGTACCTTCTAAAAAATATCTATTATGCTCAGATTATGTCAACATAAGTTGACTATCTAATTATACAAAAAATGCCGGCATATTCTTATGCCTAAACACAATAGAAGTGTTGTTTCCAATAATATAGAGTTGCTTATTAAAATCAATAATTGTGAATTGTTGCATAATGTATTACTAAACATGCCACAAAACTTCAATAGCTACCCGATTCATTTCCTTTTTGTAATAGTTTCACAATGAACAGTTAAACCAGCAAGTACAATGCGCATTGTTTTAAAGCCAGCCTTGTTATGTTGATATAACAGTTAAAGCCTATCAAGTGCCAATTTTCCCTTGCTGAAGAGAATATTGAGTGGCCCATTGTCATTACTTGTTTTGACTTCAATGATTTGGCTCTCTGTATTCATCGTTTGGCTATTGAGCCTTGGAACTGTGATACAAGCTCAAAGTGAGTGTAATAGTGTTTCTTTATAATTAGCTAGCCCAGGCCTCGAATCAATAACCATGTTTTAAACTTATCATTAATATTGCTTCATTTTGATGTGTTAGTCTATCCCACTACATACTCCTATGACTCCAACCTGCAGTCAGTGCCACCTAGCAATGGATCCTCTCCCCTCAGATACTGCATTGGCTCCACTACAAATGGTGCCATATTGACATGTAACAACCCACAAGTTAACAGCATTCTATTTGATGCCATCATTCCTTGTCTGTGTGGCACTACTACATGGGCAAGCCAGTTGCTGTCTCTTACAACCAACACCGGTTTTATTGATATTACATTCGACTTTACTACTACTTTAAATTATAGAGGAGTACAAAGAATGGAAGTTTCAATTTTTAACTGTCCTCAATGGGGTATGGGAGTAAGCAGCATAACTGTTGCAAATGGAGGGTCGACTCTAGCTGTTCTAAATACTCACTCTTCTCCTTCTTGTAGCTCTCTAATAACTGCATGCACTGAGCAAATTTCAACTACCAATTCCATTTTAAACCTGAGATTCCAACTCAGTCAAAGCTCTACTTGGCTACTTGTGGCAGAAATTAAATTCTACAGTTTGATAAAACCCAGAAGCTGTCAGATTAGCGAACAAACATGTGGTCGTTTTGAAATGATTCCAGCTTCTTCTGAGAACACTACCACCCAACCATCTTTCTCTACTTCCATCAGCCATTCAATATCAACTACAGAAGAAGAGCTGGGCACAACTTCTGAGCCTCATTGCTCGTTGTTTCCTAGTTATATTGTTTTGGCTATGGCAATTGTTTTCTCTTGTGTTCTCACGTCTATTGTCTCAGTTCCACTCACTGCTCTCATCACTAGGAAACACTGCTCCACCAGAACTACAACGAATCAAACTTTGGGGTTGAATCCTACATTAGAACAGGATAAGATTTCCACTGGAGAAAAGTCTCTGGAGCTGAAGGAGCAAGTAGATAGTGAGAATGAAGTACTGAATCACATTTATGCTCCAGTGAATGTCACCTCACACGCTGTTGAAGTGACACAGAATGAATCTTACAATGTGCTGAAAGGACGCAATAACTAATTGTCAATTATGCAGTAATAGCTAATAACTGATAACTTTTAGTATTTATAGTAACATCAAAATGCATAACTCCAGAAACATAATGTTTCTTTTCACTTTTTGGCCTATATCAGTATATTATATGAAAACTGCACACTAAAACCTAGGAAAACAAGAAGCAAGATCACCAGCAGAGTTCCAGCTATCAACTAGTATAATTCCATTAATAATTGAAACAAGAAAATAAAGACTGTAACCCGAGTTGTCTGAAATCAGTATTGAGCTAAAAAATAGGTAATTTTGTGACATTTTTAGTGCCATTCTTGTAACAGCTACAAAAAATAATGAAATACACACACATGACCGTTCTAAAAATAGATTGCTCAGAGCAGCAAATATAAGGAGTCTTTAGGCGAAGGCCAACTATTGCTGCAACTGTTTCAGGCAGCAAGTTAGATCTGAACGAGCTTTGAAAGCAACAAGAATAATATAAGTTTCTGAGTTCAAGTAGACAGTACGGAGGTAAACTACAGCCCCATAGGCCAGCGATGAGGCATCCGAGTAACCATGTAGGTGTTGAGAGACAACTGGCAATCCAGTGGTACAGTTCGTCTGTCTATAGGATGTGTTGCAAGCAGAGGCAAAGTAGACGTCCATGTATTCCAGCTGAGGCAACCTCTTCAGGAACAGGAGTATCCCAGTCAAGATGTAGAGACCACAAGCGCTTAAGTAAGAGTTTCGCTGGTATAATGGCAGGAGTAAATAGGCCAAGCACATCAAAAACCTTTGCCGTCTTAGAAGCAATTAAACTGGATGTGAAGGTCAGCAGATTCTCTAAGTTGTTCTGGAACTGATTCAATAAAGGCACTGGAGTTGCTGCACCACTTTCGTAGTGTCATTCCTGCAATGGTGAGCAGGTCACAGAGCTGTTGGCAGAGATTTGAGGCATCTTTAACAGTGGCAGCGCCGGTCAAACAGTTATCAACATAAAAATAAGTCCTGATAACATTAGCAGCTAGAGGAAATTCATTCTCCTTCAGGTCCGCCAGTTGCCGAAGAACTTGTGATGCCAGGTAGGGTGAACATTTTACACCAAAGGTTAACCTCTTCATTTGGCAATCAATGAGTTTGCCGTTTTCAAGGCGTACAAGAAACCTGTGCAGGTCACATTCAGATGGGTCAAGAAGAATCTCACGAAACATCTTGCTGATGTCAGATGACATTGCAACTGGATAAGTGCGAAACTTGTGCAATATTGAGGTGAGCAGAGGGTACAGATTGGGTCCTGACAGAAGTTGATCGTTGAGTGAATTGCCAGTGGAGCTCTTCGCAGAGGCATCAAACACAGCCCTCAGTTTGGTTGATGTGGAGCTTTCCTTGACTACTCCATGTGTGGGTAAGTAATGAGCTTGGGTGGTGGGCTGAATGACTTCTGCAGGTGGTACCAACTCGGCATGATCCAATATGAGGTATTCACTTAACACGATCTCAAATTGTGAAAGGCTTCCCTTGCATCGTAGAGAACGCTCATTCTGCATATACCAATACACAGCTGTGGGACAAGAAGTACCGAGTTCGGGAGGGTTTGAAATTTTGGAAGTTTCACAGAAAAACGACCACTAGATGTTACTTGGTATGTATCCTTAAAGTGTGTCACTGCAGAACATAACCAGTTAAACTTACAAATTTTAAATTGCCCCAATACATTTTTATCAAAAAAATACACATTCATTTTTAATTATCTAATGTTATTAGTATTGTCTATATATTTGTATCTAACATTTGATTGGGGCAACTTCATTTCTCCTGCAATAAAATGAGACAATTTTATGTAATGACAGTAACTCCTTAATATTTCATTATTTACAAGTATAATTATACCAATACATTTTTTTATATAATCTAAATAAAATAAATGCACCAGCTAATAAATTTTTGGGAAAATGCAGTGTGTTACCAAAAATTGTAGAATTCAAAAATATATTTTTAGGCATTATCATACTCATGGTATTATTGCATGTGCCTCAAACTATTTCACTTTTATTAGCCAGTTGTGCACCCAACAGTTTAATATGTACTAGATACAGTATTTTTTTAATGATAACATTTTACCTTGCATTATTAGGGACTGCTCCATTATCCGAAAAGCTTCTATTACCATATTCTTTGTCAGTCTGAGATATTTTCATCTTCTTGGTTTTGCAGTATGCAATGATCATAATTATGCTAGCAATGATGAGTAATGTTCCTGTAACGAGTAGGGGTGTTGCAATAATTATGTGAGGTCTCAGGTTTATTGGTTTGGCTCTGTTTCTTGCTCAATAATCTGACCTTCTCTTCTATCATTCTTTTTTTGAAATTGGGAAACCTTTCTGAAATGATTGAAACAAAAAAACAAAAAAAACAATAAATAAAAAAACAGAGTGAAAATGTATACTTGACTTAATTGTGTTGGCATAAATATTTTTGGACTAGTCCTAAGTGAAATACTACCAGAGTGATATAGCACATATATGTTGACTTAAATGAACTTATTTAAAATATTCGGACTTGATGATGATGAAGATTTACAACAAATGTTGTGTAGTTATATATGAATACAAATTAAGTAGAAATATTTATAAAGGATTAAAGACTATCTATAACACAAAAGCCTATGCTTACTTAAGTTTAATGGAAGTTTGTGTTTCGGAGTAAATGATTTACGACTAATCTTCACGTACGTTTTTATTGTTTGGATTATTAGAGTCCACATACTCTTGCAGACTATTAGTAGAATCTGATGAAATATTAATTCTATTCCCTAGTACATTTGAGAATTCCTTGCTGAGATATTTCAACCCTCTGTGAATCATATCTGGCAATTCTGGTACATATTGTGCGATATATTTTAGAACTTTGATGTAAAACCCATCTACTGTTATTATTGGTCCCTCTCTCACACTCTGCTGTTAGGTGGAATCTAAAAAATGTGCAAAATATAGATACTTTAATGCTACAGCCACTATGTAGTGAACGCATGGATTTTACTATACATATTGTATTATGTAGATGTTTATGCATTGCAATACAATTCAATTTTCTAATTCACTTTATATATAAACTTGCTTTTCAATTGTACAAGACTTTTATTTCTATTATTTTAAAAAATATTCCAATTATCTACAATAAAAAATGATACATTTTGAATGTGTTTCTCTTACCTGATTTCAGATTGTCTTTTAAGTCCTCCATTTGATGCTGAAAAACATTTGGAGTGTGTCTGACTTGATTGAATTGGAAACTCTGAGCTGTAGTCTCTATTGGTGGAGACAACCTTTCCTTCTCCACGTGTTGTTTTTCTTTTCTTTGACGCAAACCAAATATCTTTGTCTTAACTTTACTGTCAAGTTGCATTAATCTCCAGTTGTATATTGTTTTTTACTATATCTTGTTGCAGTGCTGTTTTGAAACATTAAATCTTTAACAATCATGTCTACATAAATAACTGAAGAAATAATCACTTATTGCTGCTAATAGACACATTAATTTGTTAAGCTCACAAAAATAATCTGGTGAACGAGTTTATTGATGAAGGAGTTACTTTGGAATCCATTATTTTGTAAACAGTGCTCTCATGAGGTCTTTTATAATTATTCCTATCTCTAAAGTCCATTTGTTGTTGTTGATATATCTTTGAATCTAGATAGACTCTTTGTGATTTAGTTGGAACAGATTGAGACATCCATTCCTTGATAATGTTCTGGTGTTCTTTTGTCTGAGTTGAAGGATGTGTTCTGGTTCCAAGGTTGTTGTCAATTTGGATATTTTGAATATGTGGCAATATGTCCTTCACCTCAACTTGTGGGTGTGCTGTTTAAACCAAATCCATAATCTTGTTGCTGTTTAGTGTGCAACTTTCTTCACTTAAACGACCTATTTCATTGACTTAAGTTTAATAATAGGTATCATAATGCAGCTAAAAGTAGTCAAATAATTTAGCTAGCAAATATTTCTTGTAAACTCACACCAGTCAGGTGATGAAGTAGATTTCTGAACACTTTTTTATAAACATCATTCTCTTGATTTTGATCATAGTAGTTTCTGTTCTGAGAGTTTATCCGCTGTTGTGGAGAATAGTTTGACATTTGATTACCATAGTGACTGGATGGTTTAGACGGGTCTGATTGAGATAATCCATCCCTGACAAATAATTCTCGTGTTTTGTCTTTACTTGTATAAACCATAGTCTTTTTGTTCAAATTACTACTAAGCGGCAAATTTCCATTTTCCCCAACTAGAACAGATGCTGTTAGATAATATTAATGAATAATACATAAACTAGTAGTGTGCTTGATCACAAATATCAAGCAAGCCTGCCTAGTTATAAGGTTACATAAAACTACAGTATTGTTTCTTAATATACATTAGCTTAGTTCATGCAAAACATATACCATTAGACCATTAATATTACCAAACAAATACAGAATTACTCTCTTATCGTAATTTCCTCAATAGTTAGTACCTTGTAGTGTTCAATTTAAGCCATTCTGACTACCTCAATTACCAGTAACTAGTGAACAAGCTTACAGCTCCACCAAAACAACAACAACGAGCATGGCCAGAGTATTTTGTAATTTTAGTAAACAAGTATGGAACTACGTACTTACCACAGCTTCTCCTAAGTAACGGTGGCTTCCTTAGTATTAATACTTAGCCATTCTGACTACAAGTGGTACAGTACTTGACAAACAACTAACGGCATTTAGCAGCTCCAATTATAAAATGGTGAGTTTTTGAATATACATCTGGTAAAGGATTTTCAATGTCATAGTAACCAGTTGCAGTAACTTTTTGGACTTGAAAGACAAAAGTTTCGCAGGAATTATCTGTCACTTTGGAGCCCAAAAGTAACACTTTCTTAATGATGTATCATACAATCCATACCTATATTATATTATATATATATAATAATAGTGGTGCAATGCTTGAGCACAGAAGGGCACGCGAGCCTCTGCACAAGTGACACACTTCAAAAGAATCTATCAGTCCAATTCTAAAAGAATAAGTACATAGCCATTGTGACTATTATGTATTTTAGCTAAAAAATTACAGAACTACTTTGTTACCTCATTTTCGCAATTCTGATATTTTCTGTAGTCTATTATATATGTCATTCTGAGTATCTGAATTATCAGTAGCTTTAGACAACTAGCACTCTCAGCTACTAAAAAAAAGCTTGAGTTTTTGAAAATTATGTCTGGTAAAGGGTATCAATACCATAGTAACTATTTGCCATAACATTTTGTAATGTTATTAATACTTAAAAGCATGTACAAAAATTTCAATGGTGTTTGGCAGCACACAAAACATATAGCAAGAAAAAAAAACCCCGATATGAAGTATTGTGAAAGTAGACTTGATCACAGAGCAAACAAACTGCTGGTGTCAGCATACTACATTAGTCCAATTAATTGTAGAACTTAACTAACATTGACAAAGTCACTATACTGAATGTATAAAGTGTTCATGTTATCTGCTGTCAATTTGATATTAGTATACAATATACATATGAAGATACTTTTAATATCTATATAGAGTTTTTTCAACTCACATAAATTATTTTGTGGTGTACTTTGGGAAGTAGTTTCTATTGGGACAAGTGGATCGATATCATATGTATCTTCTATTCTAGAACCCAATTGCTGTTCTGAAGCCAAGAATGAGTCTTAGCTAACATAGTGACTTTTTGGTTTAATTTTGTGCACTTGTTGAAATGTACAGTTAGTCCAGACTATTAAATTGTGTTACTGACTACAGATAAATTTGAGGTGAACATAACAGAACTAGTTCAGGAGAAATTGGGCAATTCCATTTATACCACAATATTGGCCCAGTATGCAGGTTTTCCGGAACTATTGCAATGGTATGTCAACGGGAAGCCTGTAAGCTCTGGAAATATTATGTTTCATGTGAACTATGATGTACTAACGAATCATTTTGCTTATAGATAGTCTATTAGTATGCTCATTTTTAATCCATTGAGTCTTGTTTGACATAGTGACTAGGTGACTTAGTTTGTTGTTTTCGTTCTTCACCTAAACCAACGACTTTGGCCCTGTAATTTATGTTAGTCGGCTGATGTTGTGATAGAAATGAACTTGAGGATGTATCAGATTGGGAGTCTGGAATAGTTTTCACGCCAGAAAGAATATTTCCATCTATTATTTTGGATACTATTTTGCTAAGGAATGATTTGGAGGATAAAAGAAGATTTTGCGCATTATGGCAAGTTTAACATGTCTTTCCACTTTGTACCGTTGACCTTTAGCATAAAGGTTCCTAATGTTTCATTAACATCGTGCTTGAATCACATAAGAAAGGGACAGCTACACATTAACTTACCAGTTGTGATCAGCGTCTTCTGTAAAGATTAGGTTGTCACATTTGTAGTGCAACTGTAAAACCCTCTGACAGCGTTGAAATGGTCAATGTGACATTAGAGGAGACAAGCAATATGGAGAAAGTCCGTTCCAAAAGTTATTGTCCATGTCTAATGTTGTGTTAATAAAAGTTAAGAGTTTGGCTGTTGGTGAAATACACTTCAAAGTGACCTTTGCGTCTTATGAAACTTTCAGTAAATGATTCAGAAACTTCTGAGGTATGTTGTCTACCTCTACTTGTAAGGATGCTAGTTTTTATAATAGTACGAATATATATAATTATGTACGAACATATATTAATTATTGCATAATATTTTTTGGTTTTGTATAATCATAAAAATCTAATTCCATTATTATCTTTAACATAAAACATAAATAAAATTTAACTAGAGTATTACTACTCTTAGTTTATATCTTGTGTTGAACAGGTACCAAAGTTGAGTAACATTTAACTTGAGTATTACAATTGTAATTCTTAGCTTATATCTTGTTGTCGCACAGGTACCAAAGTTTAGTTTCATAAATTCTTGACTATTCAATATTGTAACACTTGATAATGCTTTTTTATAAGTTCTTCCTACTAAAATCAATAGCTACAACAATATATTTTATCATAACGGTTTGCAATATTTAATATAAAATTTACAGTGGTCCACTCTATGATCACAACAAAGTTATTATATCGTAAACATATTGCACATGTCTTTCCACTTTGTACCGTTGACTTTAAGCATAAATGTCCCGAAGGTTTCATTAATATCGTGCTTGAATCTCAAAAAGGTATTTAGTCTGTCATAGTTCACATGAAACATAGTATTTCCAGAGCCTACAGGCTTCCTGTTGACATACCACTGCAATAGTTGTTCCGGAAAACCTGCGTACTGGGCCAATATTGTGGTATAAATGGAATTGCCCAATTTCTTCTGAACTAGTTCTGTTATGTTCGCCTCAAATTTATCTGTAGTTAATAGTATATTTTAATACTCTGGACTAAATGTATGCTTCAACAAGTGTATAAAATTAGCTAAGTAAACGTAAGAAATGGACAAACATATTGAACTTACTAGTTGTGATGAGAGTCTTCTATAAAGATTTGGTTGTCAACGGGAAGCCTGTAGGTTAAGGAATGGACACATCTACCTTTTGACAACTATTGCAATAGTTGTCATTCCCGTTGCATAGTTGTCATTTCCCGTTGACATATCATTGTAACAGTTGTCAAAAGGTAGACGTGTCCATTCCTTAACCTTACTTCGCTGTTTTCTACCCTGACCTAAATGAATAACTCCGGGAAGGAACTTTCTATTCGTCTTCTTGTTTTTATCAGTGGCAAATTAGTTTTTGAAGAAAGTATTGAGTCTTGACTGATATAGTGGCTAGGTGAATTCGTTTGCTGTTTCCTGTCGTCTCCTAAACGAATTACTTTGCTCAAAAATGTCCTATTAGTACCCTTGTTTGTATTATGTGGCAAGTTTGTTTCAGGAGAGAAGTCTGTGTCTTGACTGATGCGATGACTACGTGGCTTAGTCTGTTGTTTTCGGTCCTGACCTAGCCCAATTACTTCTGGTCTATATTTTCTATTAGTAGGCCTATCAGATTGGAAGTCAGGAATGCCATTTACATCAGAACAAATATTTCCATTTACTACTTTGGTTACTATTTTGTTCAGAGAGGTTTTAGGGGATACAAATAGGCTATACATTTGTTGAGGGTGTGGTAACTTTAAGCTGTCTTTCCATTTGGTACCGTTAACTTTCAGCATAAAGGTTCCATAGGTTTGATTAACATCGTGTTTGAATCGCAAGTATAGGTGTTGAGTCCATCCTGGTTTACATGAAAAATAGTACTTGAGGAGCCTACAGCAGGCTGTCCATTGACATACCATTGAATTAGTTGTTCCGGAACATTAGCGTACTGAGCTAGAATTGTGATATAAACTGTTTTTCTTGAATTAGATCTGTTATGTTGACCTCATGTTTGTCTGTAAGATATACAAGAAATGTATACAATAATTGCCCCTAGCTATATAAAATGTTTTGAAGTTGAGTTTTGTCTTGCTATTGTTCACAATAAATTAGTAGTAATTGTAAATTAAGTAGTCATAAATGGTGCCTTTTCTAAACTATCAGAATTCCAGTATGGTAAAGACATACGAGCACTAATTTGCTTCAATAAAAATTACATAATCTGGATAAGTTTACTTTCATAACAAATATATATGCAAGTATTATGTGCATATAATTGAGTTATGTGTTTTACTGCAAAAGGCCAGAGAGATAGCTGATTTCGAATTTATAAATATAATTTTTTTATAATTATCAACTTTTCTTAACAATATACAACCTTCATGAATAATGAGGTAATTAATAAAAAAAAGTGTACCAGAATAGCAACCTATGCAAGTTTTTCATTTGGTTACATTGCAAATTTTTACAGCATATGAATAGGTAACATCATAGCATTATAAAAGTTCATGATGAACAGAATAACGTGCAGTGCCAATAAGGTAAGTGTAAACAATTGTATCTAACTATACCATAATAAAAATAAAGAAGTACAACTTTATACTATATTTAAGGCTACAATATGCTACACAACAATTCCAATACTATACAGTTAATGAGCCTGTTCTGACAAGGGCTGTAGTAGCTTTGCAGAATGATGATACAACTCACTTGTAGTGATTAGCGTCCTTTGTAATGATTTTGTAGTGATATTAGTTCCACAGCTATAAAACCCTCTCTTCCTTGCATTAAAGTGATCTAAGGTGACATGGGGACAATCCATTCAGGAAGTTTTGATCGATATCCCAAGGTAGTGTTGATAAAAGTTACTAATTCTATATTCTGTGATTTGCAATTGAGGGTCACTTTGGCATATTAGGGAACTTTAACCAAATGGTTTAGATAGCGTTGAGGGATTCCATTGACTTCTATTTCTAAATTACCTATTTTGGAAAATAACAAAACTATGTATACTAAAGTTTCTTATGACAATTTTCTATTTGAAAGTAGATCCTTAAATTCCAAGCTGATAATTTCTTAATCAGCTAGAATAATTTGGTTCAGGCTTACATGCTAACATTTTTGTAATGTAACGGTAACAAAATTTAGCAAGTCAATTTTATAGAAACAAACATCTTTTCTTACACACAGTTCACTTCTAAAAGAAATGCTACTACCAATGACGCTAACGCCAAAAAGTAGGTGAGACCACGCACGCCCGGTGCGCAGTACTAACATTCAACGCTGCACTTGCGCGTACTCACGTTAACGGTTACAAGAACCAGTATTGGAAATGGATCATGAACTGCTTGGCTTACGACTAATCATATGCTTAAATATGTGCCTGTAGATTTTTTGTAATATGTTCAGTTAATCCAGAACACTTTTACACACACTTGTTACTTGTATATATCATTACCAGACTTGCATTGTATTCTGTTCATGACAAAACTATTGTTCCATGGATTTGCAGGTATGTGTTGGTAGGGTGTAGTTTGTAAAATATTACTATGTTAATTAAAATATAGTTCGAGTCAGAGCCTACCTAGGTAAATATTGATGTAAGAGTATTGTTAGGCTAACCCTCTTCTCAATCTTCGCTAATTTAAAATGCTCTCCTAGATAACTACAGATTATTTTAGTGAAGCGACTATTAAACAATGGATTTTTTAGTAAATACCAATTATGAGTGAGACAAACAGCGCATTAACTTACAACAACCACTTATTTCATTGGAAAATTGCGAAGGTCCTTTATGTCTCCGTAGTCTTTCTGACGTTAGTTAATTTCTGTCATATTAATTTCGATGTCTTTAATTCTGACTTTTTAACTTAGTGCGCCAGCGCTAATGTACTTAAAAAAAATCCTAGCTCTAAAGGTTGGCACGCATTGACCTCTTTTAAACATGGGCCAAATGCATGGACCAAATGCATGGGTACCTAAATCTCAGTTCAGACTACATTGTTGTGGGAGGCTCGCTTCCCTTGCCAACCATATATTTCCAATCTTGCAGTTGTTGTTGTTTTTTTGTATAGTTTTTCTATTTTCAAGGAAGCATCGAGTCCACATATATCATGGATAAACTGCCGGTTTTACGACTAAAACGATGTGCTCTTCCTATACAAATGGCAGCGAGCTGGCCTATCCTAAACAAGCAGAAATTAAAGTTTGTATGCTAATACTTTTAGATTTCTACTTTTTGCTATTGTTCAGCAACACCCAACACTTTTACTAATACTTGTTCACTTGATTTATCAAGACAAAACTTACATGGATTCTCTTAACATTAGACAATGTATTTTTAAGTATTAATTAGCTAACCTATAGCTGCATCTGCCACTAATTCTAGTAATGAAATTCGTTAAGATAACTGTGTCAAGCAACGCTTTGTTATGTTAGAGAAAGCCTAATTCTTAGGTTTAAACAATCAAATTTCCTAGGATGGTTCCATTAATAATTGATAAACAAAGAATTTTTCTAGCGCTTTCTCAAAGTACCCGCTCAGTTTAAACGTTATAGTTATAAACCAAAATTGAGGTTTGTATGCGATTTATAAACTCCGAGACACGAGGGCGCAGCCCGAGTGGCGAGGATTTATAAATCGAAATACAAACCTAATGATTTTGGTTTATAACTATTTTATAGCCAGAACATAAACAACGAGCAAAGTATAGCGTTAGCTATCTTAGTAATTGTATTAAAGTACCCAAACTCTTCATTATTCCATTTTGCTTTGATCTGCCTTCTACCATAATTATGGTTGCTAAGAACTATATCAGACTTTTCCCCGCTAATACATTTTCTTACGAGCATACCAGACTATATCAGATTTATAGTTCTTAACGACAAGCGCTATAAGCTCTTTTATAGTTGAGCTCTTTTATAGTTGAGCTCTTGTAAATAAAGCACTATCGAATTTTATAGTGATATGACAATTGGATGTGATTTTTAAGCTAGACGAATTTTGATGGCACATTATCCACTATAACTTACTACTTCTACTAATTCGATTAGAACTCCCCAAAACTCAACTGCAAGCGTCTCTACTCTATAGCTATACATATTAAAGTGAGGGGCTCGTTTCGCTCTCACAATGAACTATTTCAAACTATAGGGTTTTATTTTGCTTTGTTTTTGTTGTTGTTTTTGGGAGTTTTGTTTTCGAAGAAAAATCTTAAAAATTCCAATTAACAAAATATTTATTATTAATCCGCTAAAATAATTATATATACGTACACCGCCAATACATTTATAACGTACATTTTACAAAGTTACAATTAAAAAACCTAACAATAAAAACCATCCTATTATTATTTCATTTTAATGTCACTTGCCTTTCGCTACATACAGTGTAAAAGTATATATAAACAACAAAATAATAATCTCGTGTTACAACACTTTTCACTTCGAAGATAAAATGCGACTGACACGAACGCCGCTAAGTAGGTTGATGTGAGTTTTGTAATGTTGTTTTGTCTTCGTTTATGGTTGTCGCGCATTCACGTCATTTTGGTGCAATCCACGTGGTGCTGTCATTCATTGAATAAAACTCCAGGACAACCGGAAGCTGAGTCACTTCTGTGTGTGGATCAGACTTGCCAAGTTTGTGATTAAAATCTATCTCTGGCAACTTGCTAAGCGGCATCGCCAAAGCCACAGTCGTCTGGTGGCAGCGTACCTAACGAGGATCACCTAGCGGTAGAAGGCAAGAGTGAACCCCTCATCCCCACACGCACATGTATATATATATATATATATAAATGCTTAATACCTAGTGATTGAATAATAAAAGAACTAGTGATGTGCTTGAGCACAAATGGTGAGTGAGCCTAAATCTTAATCATTTGATAACTTCTAACGCTCAAGATACTAGAAAATGTCAGAGTTTTTAAATTACGAAATATATAGACTAGTAGGGCTTATTTAACAAAATTACTATTGACTGTGTACTTTTACAGGAGTCTCAATTATCAGGATGGCTATTGAAGTAAGAACAAATAGAACAAAGAGGCTTCCACATATCTAGGGTTCATTTCAAATTAATTTCAACATTCTTACCATTGTTTATACCATATGGAATGATAGTTTTAATGTATGAGCTGTTGGCACTAGTATCGAATACAACTTTACTCTGATGCTTTCTAGTGGGGACATGAAACCAATAGCTGTACTACCAAATTCCTGCACCAACATCTTACATATCTTTACCAGTAGCGAGGAGTCGTAAATTCCTCAGCAGGAATAAACAGTTCAAGGACCTCACCTCTCGCTCTCTATGTGGCAATTCCCTAAGCGCAAATAGACCCTACCGCTGGCACCTACGGCGCTTGCAACGGGGCCCTGCTAAAAGCGGAAAATATACAAATTCAAATAGAAATCGAGAGCCAAAACAACAAAGTAATAATGAGACATTAAATAACCAGCACAATATCATAAAACTAGCCATAAATGAATATAATTATAGCTACAAAGAAAAAGGGTCAACAACATTTGTTGCGTGCAAATAACTACTAAGGTATTGTTTGTGTAGTTCGCAGAAGACTCGAGTCAGGTACCTCAGGGCGCAATCCCTCGTGGAGAGCCTGTGGCCTCGATATCCTGGGGAGGGGGGGGGGGGGGGGGGGGGGGGGGGGGAGGAGGAGCTGCTGATCCTCTGTGAGTATAAGGATCCAGTAGGAGGTGTGCTGATCATTTGTAGGTCCTGCCTTGGCATTTGATGTCTGCTCTCCAACGCTTCTGTGCAAGAAGAGGTCTCCCTAGCCACATACATTCCGATAACGGCACGAATTTCCAGGGAGCTAAGAGCGAGATTCAAGAACTTCAGCAACTACTCACATCTGACTCCACAGAAAAAGCTCTATTTCACTTTTGTACCAACTTCAATGTCAAATGGCATTTCATTCCACCCAGAGCTCCTCACTTCGGCGGGCTTTGGGAAACCTTCTCACTTTCCAAACGTTCTATACTATTCTCACCGAGGTAGAAGCGATACTCAATTCATGACCCCTCATGCCTATCTCATCTACAGACTCAGGAGAAGACCTAGTTCTGACTACTGGTCACTTTCTTGTAGGACGTCCTCTCAAGGCACCACCGTCAGAAATCTGTAAGGAATCCATCCCCGTCACTCAAGCGCTGGAACCTGGTTCAACGTTCCAGCAAGACTTGTGGCACACGTGGAGCACTCGCTATCTTCAGGCACTCCATGCCTGCCAGTAGTGGCAGAAGCTCTCTCGAAGCGAGCTTCACGGTGGTAGGAGATGTCGTCTTAGTCAAGGATTACCCGGGATCAGATGGCATCGTCAGAGCAGTAGCCATGAACTCGGTGGTAGTCAGGTCTTCACATAACTCAAGATGAATGGTGGTGAAACAGACAAAAACGCAGACGTATGATTTGACTCAAGTGTTGTTTTGAATAATTTCTTTTAAAGCATCGACTACTTTAGAATTGTCCTTCCACTCACTCACACTGCCATCTATTGGATAAATAATTTGATTGTTGCATCCATGAGAGAATACTACACGTTTGAGTGTTAGCTGTTTTGACCCAGTTGGATAGTTCTTATAGAGAATAAGATTCTTGTAAAGCAGTTGCTATTAACTTACAATGCAATGAGATTGTGATACAGTAGAAAAAGAAAAAAAATTGAGAAATTCATTTTTGAAAAAAGGAGCTAGAGATTATTGGTTACAAGCTTGGAGTCAATAACCTATAAGTCACATAATTCATAGAATTGTCGTTTCATATCTAGCTATAAATCTTCTTTCCTTCTTCTGTCATTGTAGCTACTCGATAAGCTAAGATTTCAAACTTCTGGTGTTTTCCTTAGAAGCAATTATCTTAAGAAAATTAGGTATACTAGCTATAATACAAGTTATTTTATTTTATTTGCACGTGTATAGTATACTTTGTAGAAATTTTCTAATTGAACCCAAAGACACCACATCAGTTTATATTAAAGTGGAAGTTACATAACATTGTCATACTATTAGTTTTAAAATGTTCCAAAAGTAAAAAAAACAAAACACACAAAAAAACAAATCAAACTCACAACTGCAATTAAAGAAAGCTATAGCTAAATTTACAAAAATTTCAAATTCACACAAAAATCAATAGAAAAATATTCATTAAAAAAACTAACGACTAATTGCTAGCAAAACTTGACAATTACTTAGTGCAAAGTTTAACAAGAACTTCTAGTGCCTCTATCCAATCTGCCTTCACTAAGATAGCAAGAAGGTGCTTATATGTAGGATAAGGTTCTTTCTTTCTCCAGAATCGAAGAGCCTCTTGTCTATTTATATAGTTATACAGAAGATATCAAATAACTTATCAACTTCAATAATAATAATTATTATTATCATTGTTACTATTATTATTATTACTATTATTACTACATCATTATTATCATCATCATTTTGTCTCTTGGAAACTAACAACTATGATTATGTTGAAGAACATAGTAATTAAAATGACATTTTTAATACAAGGTCTTCCTTACCTTTGTTCTACAGGATCATCACGATAGACAACCCGAATGTCCTCCACATCTGATCTCCTCATTTTTAGCAAGTAAAATTTAGTAGTCCAATCCGCATCAATTTTTTCAGCTATTTCACAGAGATGTTCTCCAGGCTGCAAGTCCTTCAGAAGGTATGGATTAGACTCATTAATTTTTTTGAGGTTCTTTTCGTATATCTATATTAATACAATACAATAAACAGACAAATCAACTTATTGGCAAGTGAAGAGAAACAGAAGGAGGTACACTAAGCATTATGTCAAATATTCATTTTGGGGCCTGTTCTTATTAACGTGAAACAAATAACTCTAATTATGTTAAGCTTAAGAAAGTAAAATAAAACTCATTTTAGTTTGTATACATTTGACACAAAAGAGATATATTATATAATCATTATTATAATACACTTGTGTGTCAGTAACAATGATGACCGACAGTGTGTGTATTTATGAACAACCCATGAGCTTAAATAGTTTGGTAAAGCATCGTCATAATACTTGTGTGGGTAAAATGTCGTCACATCCAGTAGAAGGTGACTAAAAAGTGGGTGGAACCAGCGAGGGAAGACGGCGAGGTTAAAAAAAAATCGGAAGCAATTTAGTCATGTGAACTAACTGCAATTGACACACGAGTAAATCAACGTTCACGTGAAAAAGGGGCAGCTACTCGGATGCGCATTATTAATGCAATTACTTTTGCTAGAGTTTAGTCAAGGCCGTCTTGCAGTTCTAAATAGTTATTTCCTGGCGCTGTTCTGTTCACAGGTACGCACCTAAACAAAAGAACCTGAAGGAGTGAAAATACCAGCCACATAAGGCTATAAAGGCGGCCCAGTATTGCAAGCTTTTTGAGAGTATTGAAACATCCACGGTGTCTACCTGTGAGAATTCTACTGTAGTTCACAAGGATGACATTATTGTTCTTGTTTGAAAGCTGTACTATTGTTCAACCTTAATTTTATTGTCAATTATTTCATTTATGTATATTCACTGATCACACCAATTGAATTATCACAACCATTAAATAAGAATGATAATGAAAAGCTTCTTTAGTAGCTAACCCCGAAGTGAAAGTGGAGTCACTCAGAATTGCCACAATAAATCTAGAAGAAAAAAAAAACATTAGTGGAAGGGTAAGAAATCTGCTTAAAAAAGATAACAATCACACAGTTGGGATATGCTTGATTTACAATAGCTTATTGACGTAACAGCTATATTACACTCTGCTAGCTAAATATGTTGGCATTATTTCTATTTACAGCTCTGGCATTAGTTGTTAAGCAGGAATAAAATTTAAATGTACCTGCATATTAGACTTACCAGTATCCTAGATGCAACAACTAAAGACTCCCCTGGTGCTCATAGCGTACACTAGTAATTGAATACAAGGCTAGAATAGAAAGTACTCGCTGGAGAAGGCATAAGTTCGTTGTTTACAAGCTCATTGAAAACTGTACACGTGATCGATTGCACTGAACCACGTGACAAAATTCGGGCACGTGTAAAGCTGTGGTTTTTTTCTATTCCCATATACTTTTGTATTGAATTTTGGAATAGCACTTTCCCTTCGGTTTTGGAGTTTACTGAGAGAATATTTTTAACCGCTTCGGCGCAAGCTTTCCATTAGTGCAAACTCCAGACGTGTAGCTGCTTCCGTTCTAAAGTTATTCAGGTTTTTCTTGTGGCCAACTCAACTTGGGACATAATTATTATAGTATATATAAATACATATGAATACATGTATAGCATTATGACTATGATGATTATTGAATAAAGACTTTCAGGTTTACTTAGCCTTGGGTCAAACTTAAACGTAATACTAGATTGATCTTGATAAACTCAACACAGTCACAGGCTGCTGAATTCAAACCAAAAGTTTATTAGACACTACAGAAGCTACCAATACTTAGTAAATTTAAGATGAGAACATTTTCTGTAGTTGGCTATTACTTGTATTAGTAGAAAACATATGACTGCTGCCTTCCTTAAGCTTCTGGCAAAGTAAACATAATTAGGAAGAAGCTCTTTTCGTTATGCTAGTGTTTTATGAGATTGCTATGTGATAGTAAAATTAAACTTATATATTATCAGATACAGGTAATGTCTGGTTACGCTTTGAATTACAATTAGGCTTGCTTGCCCTTGCCCACTATTAGAGCTCAACCAAACTATAATTATATAAACATACCTCAATATGTTCTTTTTCACTTAGTAAATTATGTACTGCATCATCCAGTTTTTCTTGATTTGTTTCTACAAACCAACACAAAAAAATTGTAAAAAAGCTAAATAAGGACCAACTTGCACCCAACGCCTAATCGTCGTAATGATATTATAACACTAATACGGTTACACTAAGTCACAAATAACATTACAAATCTTTCAATGTCACTCTACACTGACCCGATTCAACAAAATATGGAAAACATTAACTCACAGACCATGTCACTATGCTTATCCCATGTAAAAATACTAAAAGTGTAGATATTAATTTGTATGCATTTCATGCTACCGTCTTTATTAACATTCAATTTAACAGTGTAATTTACTACTGTCAAAGTGAAAAGTCAGCATTAAACATACACTCAGTTCAAATTGGGCTGTAATTATGTAGTCTTCTATGCATTGCTTGGAGTAGTTCCGTTCCTTATTCACGTTATGGGATTTGCAAACATGACAAGACCATAAGAGCACAAAACCAATTGGCTTCAATTACTGTGTTCATTTTTAGGCTGTGCCAGCATAAAATGATGCCCTTCAAAATTTCACTTTGAGTACAAAATCAAGTCTTTTTTTACTTTATAGTTATCACCTGTTTCATACTTCAAATAATTGTCATTTCTTTTGAGAAGCCCAGTCAAAAAAAATATTTTTATATTTAGGAACTAGTGATGACTAGTTTGCAATGCTTGAAATTGTACACTAAACACGTGTCAAAATGTTAATTTTTGGGGCCTGCACTTATCAACGTGAAACAAATAACACACTGATTATGCTGGCTAGCCCAGAGGCAAATTGTAAATATAGTCGCTATTATTTTGTTCATAGCCTTCAGCTTAAGAAAGTAAAATATTAGTTCAATGAGATTATTTTCAAAAGAACTCTCATAGGGAATAGCTAGGATCAATATATTATTTACACTTTCATTCATATTTTTATTTTTAAGAATATTGACACCTCATTATGTAGAGCTAGCTAAGTTGTATAACAGCTACTGAGGACTAATAGGCTCTTACATATGCGCCTATGGGGAATACTATACAGCTTATGTTATAGCTATGCTATGGGTATTTTTATGCTCATTGGTCAAATAGTTAACAGACCATCACATTAGCAATAACTAAAAGCCACATCAACGCAATGTTCTAAGTGAATACTTATGCAATTGAAACATAGAGATTGCAATGAGCTATTTGCTTACCAAACCACACTTCTCTATTGCAGGTAAGTGGGTGATGTTTCACTTTATAACTGCAGTTTTCAACTGTCCTACCATCTGAAAGTGAACAAGTTGTGTGATGAAGAGGTTCTTTGCCTCTACAATGGCTGCATTTAAAACCAAATTGAATATTTATTGCATCTGGCAAATACCGCATGGTTTTGCAAGCTCTGTCTATAGAAAATTCCACTGCAGTTTTAATTTCTTTGCAATACGCTGAGGGACAATCAGTATAAACTTCCATGCTAGTTGATTTATCTAAAATTATTACTTTACCAATCAAAGTGGAGCTCTTATGATGGTTATTATCTTTAGAGAAGGAAAAATCAACAATATTTCTTTTTCTTATCATATTGTTCTCCTTTCTTAGTGTCCAACTTGAATTTTGAATGAGTTGAACTATCAATGAGCAAAATAACCCACAAGGTGAAATATGGTCCCCAAAAGTAACAGTAAGTGGTCCATCTATATGGTTTTCATCCATCTTATATCTTATTTGTGTAATTTCTGAAATATATGATGGATCTTGTGTTAAAGGAAGAACACATGGCATAAAATATTCCTGATCACCCAAATCTGCAATAATTAGCAATTCTTCTAGTAGCTGCAAAAATATTTCCTTTGTAAAAAGTTTACATGACTGGTTCAATTCTTTGATATTATCGTTTAAAAATTTATATCTCAGTACACCTGTGCAGTTAAACTTTTTACATTTGCGTAGAAAAGGCTCACGACTTCGATTGTTTTGAAAACTGAGTGTAACAACCTTTGATACCAACTTATATAAAAAACTGGGATCAGTAAATACCAAATCTGGGAATAAATGAGAAAAGTAAACAATTACATTTAGTTTGTGAAATTCTTGAAGAGCTTTTATAACATCATCTCTTTGCAACTGAAATGAATAATTTTCCAATATTTTGCAGCAGTTTTCGACTTTTATAATTTTTTCTTGCATTTTTTTGATATCTTGTAATAAGACAATGTGCCACAATGGCATTTTCTGCTCTACTCCACCTTTCTGAATTTCTGTTTTTAGTTTATCTATGACTTCGTCATTTTGATCCCACCCTGCTTGGCTCCCATCAATGGGGAAGAATATCATCTTTTTCTCTTTTCTGGCATATGTAATAAAATCACACTGCCTGGGGCTTGACGTAAATTTTTCCAGTTCCTCAATTATTGTAGTACTTTTTTTCTTCAAAATACTTTCAAGGTCGTCCTCGACCTTATCTTTGAAGGTACCAACAAAAGCCAATTGTGGGAAATCATTTATTTCTGAAGCACGAGATACAGAGCAAATCGATCTTACTGTTTGCTGAATTATAGAAATATTACTAGCCTTCACGGAGTCTTCTCCCCGATAAGGTATTTCATCTACCTCATAGTGGAATTCTGGCTGATCGTCAAAATTCTGCTCAAGATTATGCACTAAAAGATTGATTGTAGAATATAAAAACTTGGGGAGAAGCTCTTGAAATTGTGGCTGTCCTCCATTATCAACTAAATATATTAAACGAAGTAAAGGCATTGATTTTGTGCTCCTTTTATCATCCTTCTTCTTTAGCTTCGTCAAAATCATACCAAGGAGTCCAAGTTTTCGGCACTTGCCTCCACTGTAAGTATCAGTGAGTACACGAATATCACTTTGAGTAAGTACACCTTTTGAAAGAATTATGTTAGCTAGCATTGATGCCCACTTATCTCTGTCTGCCACCTTCCAAGTAAAGCAACGAGATTTTTTTTTCTCTTTAGATAAAATCCAATTGGCAAAATCATTGTCAAGAATTTCATCGGCTGTAGTGGATACATCTGTACTATTTGGTTTAGGACATAGTTTTCCTAAAAGAAGAGCTCTGAGTCGAGTTTTGCCAGTACCAGGAGGACCACTAATTCCTACTTTGCTGACAACCACCGGAACTGACTTCATTAATTCATTTTTTATTTTTAACAATACTGGACACTCTTTCATTCCTACAATAAAAACATAAGGAAGTATAAAAATATAGGAGTTAAATTTTAAAATGAATAACCTGGGATTTTTTTGGGCTGAATTTCCTCATCATCTGTAATAATATTTTCATCAACAGTATTTATAAATGCTGAGCAACCTCGATCATTTCTTTGACTAAGACTTGAATGTTCCCTTTCCTGTCTCTGTAGTTGATCACATTCATCAGGTGCAGTCTCATATTTTTGAATTTCTTCTTCCACCTCTTTTAACCAATTTTTAACATCGGCCACTTTGCTGGATATTATTTCAACTTCCTTTGAGATTTTATTAATAGTATTTTTGGTCTTTTCAAACAGAGATTTGTATTCCTGTTGAATTTTTAATCTCTCTGTTTCAAGTGAATCATTATGCGATGCCTGACTTGTTGACAATGTCATTTGGTTTCTACCCTGACTTGTTGACAATGTCATTTGGTTTCTACCCTGACTTGTAGATGGCTTATTACCCTTTGCAGATTGCAGGAAACTAGAAATATCTAAAAATAGAATATGTTATTGACAAATGATTTAAATAAATTACAATCTATATGACAATATGCTTATGTGTCAGTAACGACGACGACGACCGACGACAGCAACCAATGACTGACGGTGTGTGTATTCATGAGCTCAAACAGTTTGGCACTGCATCGTCTTTACATGAATTGGTAAAGCGTCATCACATTCAGTAGAAAGTGACTAATTGTAACTAAAAAGCGTGTTTAATAGTAGACGAGGGAAGGTGGCATGTTTCAAAAGAAAGGAGAATGTAAGAAAGGGCAGAAGTACGAAAGATAAGGCAAAAGGCGATTAACTATAAAAATCTGTTGGAATCGGCAAGGTAAGGCTATGGGGTGCCGTTTGTACCAAAATAAAATAAAAAAATTTTTGCTATAAAATTCTTTATTTTATAACCAATAATAGGCTGGTTTATAAACCTGGCCCATGGTTTATAAATAAGGCCCATGGTTTATAAACCTGGCCCATGGTTTATATACCAGGCCCATGGTTTATAAACCTGGCCCATGGTTTATAAACCTGGCCCATGGTTTATAAGCCTGGCCCATGGTTTATAAACCTGGCCCATGGTTTATAAGCCTGGCCCATGGTTTATAAATCTGGCCCATGGTTTATAAACCTGGCCCATGGTTTATAAACCTGGCCCATGGTTTATAAACCTGGCCCATGGTTTATAAACCTGGCCCATGGTTTATAAACCTGGCCCATGGTTTATAAACCTGGCCCATGGTATATAAACAAGGCCCATGGTTTATAAACTATATAGGCTGGTTTATATACTAGGCCCATGGTTTATATACCAGGCCCATGGTATATAAGCCTGGCCCATGGTTTATAAACATGGCCCATGGTTTATATACTGGGCCCATGGTTTATATACCAGGCCCATGGTTTATAAACCTGGCCCATGGTTTATAAATCATAGCCTATTTTATAAATATAGTGTAATTTGTTGTTACCCTAAGAGATAAGTTGCTTTAATCAGAATTTTAGGTAACTATGGTTTGACAGACCTATTATATGTAAAAAATGATGCTGATTCCCAAAAAAAGCAGTCTTATTGACCACAGGTAAGACAAAAAAATATTTTTGGCACTTTTTATGCCCATATTTGGTAAATTTCTCCTCACTCATAATTTCAGGCAACGAAAAGGTCTACCATCCACTTCTGCTGTATATTTGATAGCTATAGCACATATAGCAAATAGCTATATGCACACATTTAACTAAAATCAATTTTAGATAAGGTAAAAATCAATTTTAGGTAAGGTATTGACTGTGCACATGGCAGTCTGTCCACATAACAGCCTTGTACATGGCAGCTGTCAAGTAAGAAGGTAAGTGACTCTGTTACAGCTTATCAGATGCAGTCTAAAGATACGAAAAAATGTTCCAATGAGGATGCTGTTGAAACCAGATCCAAGGTGAAGGTGCCAGTAGTAACTACCTCTACTGTTGGTGTGCTTGAAAAAAGTGTATTTTCTGTAAAGGTCCAGTACGCAAACATTTCCCCAGTAGTTTTGAAACACTTTCTCCGTGTGAGACAAAGCAAGCACAAGAAAGTATCCTGAATTGTGCAAAGCAGCTTAAAGATAATGACTTTCTGCGTGAATATGGACACATTGACTTCATAGCTAAGGAAGCCATGTACCATAAAACATGCAGAGTGAGGTATATTTCTAAAGGTGCCAAGGTTCAGGGGAAAGAAGATAGTTTATCAAGCACAGTGAAACGAGAATCTGCTTTCTCTCAGTTACTCTCTCATATTGACTCTGAGATATTCTTAAAGAATAAGTCTGAAAAATTGGTTGATGTCAACCAGGTCTACATTGAATTCCTCATAAAAGAAGGGATAGAGGAGCCTACTCCTGATTCATACCACCTTTTATCTAAACTCAAGGAACATTACGGTAACAAGCTTCAAGTTAACCAAGAGAGTAAGAAACAAGGGATTTATCTTTCTTTGGAACAGAATGCTATCAAAAATAACATAAAGAATGTAGCATTATTCTTAAGGAGGAAGATCTGGAAGCTCCGTGAGAGTAAGCTGCAGAATCCAATATCAGTGGAAGCAATTCGGGATGGACAGTGTTCAAGTATACCTGCTGAATTGTCAGAATTTTATAGGATTTTGTACACTGGCTCTAAAGATGAAGGTAATCAAAGAGTAGAGTGATATGTTAAATCATCAGCTGAAGATGATATCTACAAAACAACTCGTGGGGAAGTGAAGCCATCAAAGCATATGCTACTAGGCATGGGTCTCAAAAGTATTACTGGTTCCAGAAAAGTTCAGGAAATTGTTAATCATTTTGGTCACTGCATAGGATATCATACTGCAGAAGAATTTGAGACTCAAATTGCTGCCAAAATTGTTGAAAAGAGAAAAGTTCTTCCTGATGGTCTAGAAGAAAGAAGAGGCCTAAGCACTATCTCTGCTTGGGACAACTATGATGAATCAATGTATCATGATACACAGGGCATATGCATCCAAAATGAACCCACCTCAGCAGCAATCATGTCAGAAGCAGTATCTTCTATCATGTTAACAGCTGTTCCCACAAAAAAGAGAAGCCTTGAACTACCAAATAATGAATTTGAACCTGTGAGAAAGAAACCAAAGATTTCAAGGTTTAGTTTTGCTAGAAAAACAAAGAGGAAGCCTGCAAACTACAAAACTGCTATTGAAAGAGATGTTGCATGGACAATATCTTGCAAAACAGACAAGCAAACACCAATGTGGTGTGTATGGAACTCTACTATGACCAAAGATGATTTACCAGCCCAGAAGATTGGCTACTTGGCCAACATTGGAGCTCCTCCAACACGACATGATGTAATTAATGAAACTCTGAAGAGTAATGTAACTCTTGCTCAAGAGTGTAGGGAAGAGTTTATTGCAACAACTTATGACCTGGCAATAGCCAAGCCAGCTTCCCAGTTGCAAGATATTATGCAACCTAAATATGACAGTGTCTTTATTTGCTTTGGAGCTTTTCACATCATGTTCCGATATCTTTCGGCAGTGGGTTGCCTCATTGATGGGTCTAGTTTTGGAGACACTACATAGACATGGTGGATATGTACATGCTATTCAGTAGAGCTGTACGAACAAATGATGTGGATCTTTTTATTTTCATGCTTGGGGAAATGATTGGCATTTTCTTTGCTGCAAATCGCCAGAATTATTCACGTTATAATATGTGCTTGTATTATCTCCGACTCTTGAATATGGACATCACTCATCCTGGCATCAAGCAACAACTTGAACAAGGTGGTTTGTCTGTAAGATTGTCATCCAATTCTTTTGCCAGACAACCTGTTGATCAAGCACTAGAGACTGATGCAGCTTCACGGCATACAGGAATACTGCTTTTCATCAAAGTCAAGGAGCAACCAGACGCTGGACAGTAACTAGATCAGCTAGAAGCACTATTGTTATGCATCTGTTTGAAAAAACAGGAATAACAAAGAGCACAAATCCAAGTCATGAGCTACGAAAGTCAAAGATAAGTAAATTTCAAGGAGACTTAGAACATTTCCAAAATTATAGCAGCTACTATGAATCCTTTTTCTGACTCCTTGATTGACAACACTTATCTGTACTGCTTAGCAGATGGGTAGCAAATGCCAGAAGAAGTAAAGCATGACATGTTAAACATCTCTATTTTGGGCAGGGAGTGGAAAGATGAGTTCCTTCAGGAATGCTTTAAGGATATTACTAGGTTTGACAAACCAATAAAAAGAAGAAACTTAAAATCTTTTGCCAGTGTTGCGATTAAAAGCAGAGCAAAATGCAAGAATGAAAAGATTGTTGAGCTGAAGACCACACGAGATTTGATGGGTAAATTACTCTATCTTGCTTGCACCAGAAAAATTGAAAGTATTTTGTTTTCCACTCACCCCAGTTCCCCTCTCTTTAGCCAGTATATATGGCAGTATAAAGAAGACACCAAAGTACAAGCTCTCCAAATACCTTGAAGAGTTGATTCAACACAAGGAGCCGACAGTGATTGATGCACTTTTTTATGATGCCATGTTTATAGTCCAGTCACTGCCTTCTAATCTGCCTCTCAATTTTGGAAGTGTGGCACGCTTGGTATTGAAGATCATATGCAATACAGAGGCAAATGAGGTTCACTTTGTCTGTGACAGCGACAATGTGAAAAGCATAAAGAATGCTGAACAACAGTCCAGGGGTACGAATGATGCATCTTATCACATCACTGGTACAGATCAGTTGCAGCCAAAAGACTTCAGGCATCTCAGTGTACTATCGAAGATAACACCTGGACAGAATGTTGTTGTACGTTCTACAGATACAGATGTCATGGTCATTATTCTCTATCATGCTGTACAACTAACAGCCAATGTGTGGATGGATCTTGGACATTCAAGTGAAAACACAAGGAGATATGTTCATATCACTGAACTATTAAGCCACCTTGGTCCAATTCAATGCAAGGCATTGCCAGGTTATCATGCTCTAACTGGATGTGATTACACATCTTCCTTCTTCAGGAAGGGAAAGGTGAGCCCACTGAAGACAGCAATAAAGTGTGTTGTTCATCTTGAAGGTCTAGGAAATATTGGTGAGAAGGCTACCTTTACTGACAATCAGAACCTTGTGGAGAAATATATGTGTTCCCTCTATGGTCAAGGATCATTATCAGTGAATGATGCAAGAGTTAATATATTCCTAAAGAAATACAAATCAAATCAACTGGAAAGAATAAAAGGAATTAATGCAGGAATGCTTCCACCTTGCAAGGATGTTCTAGTGCAAAAACTGGCTCGGTGCAACTATGTTGCGTACCTGTGGAAGCATGCAAATGAGAAAGATCCAATAAGGAGTATGAAGCCTACAGACCATGGCTGGAAAGAGTCTAATGGAATTGTTGTGCCAGTCTGATTTACAGGAAGACAAATGCCAACTATTCTATCTGCAACAATGGATCCAACAGATATTTCCAACGAGGAAGAGGAGGATGATGATGGTGATGATGATGATGGTGATGATGATGACAGCGACAATAATGAAAATGATACTGAGGACGTTTCTGATGATGAGAACGACAGCGATAACGATTACATTGCCTAATACGTTTTTCATATCGACTAGAAGTAATGTACTTACCTTTGTCAAACCACATAATTTACTTTTTTTTTACTATAAGTGATAAAGGGTGTAATAAAAAGGCCATGAGTGGCTTTTTGTCCTATTTACCTAATATGGGCATAAAATGTGCCAAAAATAGCTTTTTGTCTTACCTGTGGTCAATAAGACTGCTTTTTTTTAATCAGCAGTATTTTTTACATATAATAGGTATGTCAAACCATAATTACCTAAATTCTGATTAAAGCCTCATATCTCCTAGAATATGTTGTTGTTGTTCAGTGTTGTTGTGTGTGTGTGTGTGTGTAAAATGGTCTGGTAAAGTACTTGCAGCTTCAAAAGTATATGTTCATATTAATGCACACATGTGGATTCTTTTCATTATGGCTACTGCTCCTAATATGAGAGATTTGACAGAATTAGCTACAGTGGCTTCTACTATTGCTGAAGTTTTTTATGAATTCAGCATCTCACACCCAGAATTTCACAAGTACAACATCTCCAAGGCAAGTTTTTACTTCTTTACAGTGGCATAGCTGAGGAGGGGCCTAGGGGGGCTTGGGCCCCCAATCATAAATATTTCATTAATCAATCATGGTTTCATTTTAACCCGGTCCATACATTTTATACATCACAAACACTGGTCTCGAGACTAGGCCCATCATTTTCTGTCCAGCTATGCCTCTGCTTGTTTAGACTAATTTCATAGTCTGATTAATGTCTTTGAAGCTAGATATGACCCAAATAATGCACTTTCATGAACTTCACCATACTTTAAACTTTGTATGGTTACAAAAGGGGAGACAGCTAACCAAATGTGGGGAGGGAGGGTGGGGGGGGGGGGGGGGGGGGTGGGTTGACGATTTGAGCTGTCAGTTTTCAATTATATAAAGCAAAAATATAGCAAAAATTGGGGGAGAGGGGGAAGAGGTGATGAAGCCCCCTTGCGTGCTACATTACCAGTTTAAATGTTGTGTAACAAAACAATTTAAGTACTTTTGACTGGTCATCATCTCAGTAATTATAGTATAATGAATTATTTTATAATAGATAAAGAATATTAGCCACATGATTTTTTTTGGATGATTACCAGCTACTCCAATATATACACATTTTATTTGTTTTATTATACAACTTAAAAAAAAAAAATAATACTATTGATCATAAAACTCCTCTGCATAACAATAATCACGTGTAGTAACTTTTTGTTTTTTTGTTTTTTTTTTGCAGTGAAGAAAACCCAATTGGAAGACCAACTCTTAAAATTACCAAAGATGATATCACTGCACTGAGGCAATTACATTTTTCTTGGACCAAAATATCTCAAATGTTGGGCATTTCACGCAGCACACTGTATAGACGTCTAGAAAGCTATGGCATTTCTTCTAATTCGTATACAAATATTTCTCAATCTGACTTAAAGGAAGTTGTTCATGAGATAAAGAAAGAACATCCTACTAGTGGGGAAGTTATGCTTCAAGGCCATCTTTTACAAAAGGGAATTAAGGTTCAGCGAAATAAATTACGATCTGCTATTCATAGTACTGATCATGCCAATACTGTGATGCGGTGATCAGATGTAATACGTCGCAGGGTATACTCTAATCCTCATCCAAATGCAGTCTGGTAAGTGGATGGAAATCATAAGATGATTCGCTGGCGCCTAGTAATACACGCTGGTATTGACGGGTTTTCTCGTTGTGTAGCTGTATACCTCAAATGCTCTTTCAATAATTGTGCCACATCGGTGCTTGGTGTATTCTTAAAGGGTATCTCTGAATTTGGCATTCCTTTTAGTGTCCGCTCGGACCACGGAGGAGAAAACATTGAAATATGGAAATTCATGCTTTGTATTCACAAAAATTCTTCATGTGTAATTACTGGTGCGTCTGTTCATAATGAGAGGGTGGAAAGGTTATGGAGAGATGTAACGAGGTGCATCTCCCAAAATTTTATTAAAATATTTCAGAAACTAGAAGAAGGAAACATACTTGACCCTCTTAATGAGGTAGATTTATTTTGCTTGCATTATATATTTTTGCCACGAATAAACAAGAGCTTGGATGAATTTCGAGGAAGTTGGAATCACCATTCATTGTCAACTGAAGGAAACAAATCACCTCTTCAACTATTCACTGAAGGTTTATATTTACTTGCTGAAGAGCAATAAACCCAGAGCATCATACTGATATGGAGCTCGACGAAATTTTATCAATCCCTAGTCATGATGAAGTGCCGGTGTTACTGTTCCTTCTACCAAGTTTCAGCCTTGTCCTCAAATACTTTCCGACCTGCAGTTGCTCATTAATCCTCTCTCTGATAGTGACGATAAGGGAAAAGACTTGTTTTTACAATGTCTTCAAATTCTTGGGCTTCATTTACAGATTGGTTGCTCAAACTGTCAGAAATTGGACTAGATAGCTACTAAACTAATTCAAAACAAATTGTCTAATATTGTGTACCATTGAAACACAACACTTCAGCAGATTAAACATGAGAAAGGTTACACACACTCATGTTTGTCAGGTTCCTGTTTGAAATGGTCCATAAAAATTAAAAAGGAGGCACCCACAGCCCTGATTATGTCTGTGAATACTACATAGTATGATCTGTTGATCAATTACAAACATGAAAAGTTGGGACCACCCTTTGCCCTGGTTTATGCCCAGGCCATATGTATCGACTAGCTATATTAGACTACATAGTTACTGAAGAGTAGAAACCACTGTAGCTAATTCTGTCAAATCTCTCATATTAGGAGCAGTAGCCATAATGAAAAGAATCCACAGGTGTGCATTAATATGAACATATACTTTTGAAGCTGCAAGTACTTTACCAGACCATTTTACACACACACACACACACACAACAACAACAACAACAAAAACTTACACTATATTTATAAACTAGGTTATGATTTATAAACCATGGGCCAGGTTTATAAACCATGGGCCTGGTATATAAACCATGGGCCTAGTATATAAACCATGGGCCATGTTTATAAACCACGGGCCAGGTTTATAAACCATGGGCCTGGTATATAAACCATGGGCCTAGTATATAAATGGGCCATGTTTATAAACCATGGGCCTGGTATATAAACCATGGGCCAGGTTTATAAACCATGGCCCAGGTTTATAAACCATGGCCCAGGTTTATAAACCATGGGCCAGGTTTATAAACCATGGGCCAGGTTTATAAACCATGGGCCAGGTTTATAAACCATGGGCCAGGTTTATAAACCATGGGCCAGGTTTATAAACCATGGGCCAGGCTTATAAACCATGGGCCAGGTTTATAAACCATGGGCCAGGTTTATAAACCATGGGCCGGTTATAAACCATGGGCCAGGTTTATAAACCATGGGCCAGGCTTATAAACCATGGGCCTGGCTTATAAACCGTGGGCCAGGTTTATAAACCATGGCTGGTATATAAACTATGGGCCAGGTTTATAAACCATGGGCCAGGTTTATAAACCATGGGCCTGGTATATAAACCATGGGCCAGGTTTATAAACCATCAGCCTTATTTATAAACCATGGGCCAGGTTTATAAATAAAGAATTTTAGCTACAGCAAAAAAAAATTTTTTTTAATTTTGGTACAAACAGCACCCCATATAAGGCAGCATAGGTTTAAAAGAGAACGGAAGAGAAGGAAAAAAAGGTGTGATATTAGCTAATTGTAACTAAATGCGGGTGGAATAGATAGTAAAGGCTGCTTCAGTTTCAAAAAGGAGGGTGAATGTATGAAAAAGAAGGCATGATAATAGTACAGAGAGATTCAGAAGCGAAAGAGGTAGAAAGGGCTGAAGAAAGGAAAGGTGGGGGATAAGAAAAGCTGAGACTGTTCAGAAAAAAAGAGAGCAAGAGAGGGAAACTTATGTAACATTAACAAATGGTAGAGAATGATAACTGAGCAAAATAACTTATGCTACTGCATTATTTGTAATAGGTCAAGCGCCACTGTCTGACGAGGTACTTGCTAGTAATATTAAATTAGACAATTTCTGTAGACATGATAATACAATATGCTAACATTTGTGACGGGGGTCTGCCTAATTCGGATCTGTCACACCAATGTTCTTTACTCCCGAAGCTCTTATAACTACCTGCACCTAGGTTACTTCTATCACAGAGGTAAGTTTAATAAAATATAGAATCAAAGAATGTCTGGGAACTCCCAGACATAACAAGATTAAGAAGACAAGACAGAACATTCCTACGAACACATTTGTCACACTCATTTCATTAACACTATTAACACTTTTGCATTTCTCTCACTTCTCCCTCTAAGTCTTAATTATATTCATACTATCCACAACCCACAGTCACCTCGCTCACCCTCTACGTATTATAAGCCGCATGCCGAGTTCTATGAAATTGTTGTTCACCTCTGTCTACTTTAGGACATAGAAAATCTTAGAGTTGTGCGCGCTTTTGCCTGGTCATTCAAGACTGCAAGCTGCGAGGCCAGCGGTTGCGAGTGATCTCTAGGTTGCGCTTGACAAGTGAGCTACCTGGTCCTTCCAGTGTGAGAGAGCCATTTGCACGTGACTCTCAAGCATACCACGCACTCCGTCCACAGCTGACGCACCAGAGGCTTCCTACACACCGCCTCATACTTACACGCCCACAACTGGCCCCGAGAGTCACGTTCATTTGGTCCTTCGAGCCTGTGACGAACTGGCACTACTGCCTGACCTCTGTACTCACCTCGATTGATCGTTCGCTGTTTCGAGTTCAGTCCTTGTCGTACTAGCTAGGCTGTTCTTGTCGATTCGTTGATATCTCCATCTCTTCACGTCACCTCGACTCATCATGACTACACCTCCGGAGGACGACTCACTTCGTGCAAACATCGCACATCTACGACGCCAACGCGCATACAAGCGTGGACTGGTAACTAAAGTACAGAGCAAGATCAAGTCACTGGTCAACAGCCATCTAGATGAATGGGACCCCATCACAATCGATGACCTTACAGATGAACTTTCTTCAGCAGTCTCTGCACATGAGCGTCTTCAATCGCAGATTGATGAACTCCTTTTAGACGACGCCACTGCGTATGATCTCGAACAAGCCGAGTCAGACAAACACAACGATCTTCATACCGGCCTTCGCCTCAACCTTCGACGTATCAAACTACAGCAGACACTGTGGAACGACAGCCACAGTCTAGTGGACGACATAGAACGCCTTGCAGCCACAGCTGACAAGACCACGTCCCGCTTCAGCTCCAAACTCGACGTCTTCTCGACCAACTGCAGACCTCTCGTCAACTCTGCACAGTCTTTACACTCTCACCCAGCAATTAAGGAAAGAATTCAAACTCTATGTAAAGCCATCAACGACTTCACCGAGATCGCCGCCGCCGCCGCGGCCACTTCAACTTCATCTTCTCCTTCGACGACCTCCACCGGGGATACTCACAAGGACCGTCCAAGGATCCCCTCAACCTTGACATCCCTAAGTTCTCGGGTGACCCGCTCCAATGGGAGGCCTTTGAGCTTGGCCTCCTGTCTCTCCTCAAACATCGTGCTGAGGGTTTCAGTGAGGCCGACAAGTTTGCGATTGTGAGGCAAGCCATTGTACCATCGCAGGGCAAGTCGCTGATCGCAGACTTGTTAAAACAGGGAGCATCCATCGACAAGTTGCTGGATGACCTCAGACGCATGTTCGGGAGACCACAATTAGTGATCCCGATCTTAGTCCAGAAGGTCTCAGAACCACCACGGGCAGATCAGTCTGCCTCATCCCTTTGCAAGTTTAAAGTATCAGTCTTGGACAATTACAGAGCACTCAACAATCATGTCAAGGGAGACCTCGGTCTCTTCATGCCCCACTTCCTGAGACCCTTCTTAGATGGGAAGCTCAGGGAGGACTGGGAAAGACTTCTCTTCGAGAAGTATCCTTCGCCTACCATGACGAACTTCACTGAGTTCATTGAGCAACGTCTCCTCTGGGCTGACACCCATTCTCTATCTACTCCATCTACTACGTCTGCTACTTCATCTTCGTCTACATCGTTCAATCCTACGTATACACCTACGTCTCCACGGAAGAAACCTCCTACGATGCCTGCCAAGTGCGCTTCATGCGGTGAAGCGCACTGGCTGGGCAGGTGCTCGGTCTTCGCGGCCTTGAGCACAGAGGAACGCAACAGGCTGGTCAGGGAGAAATGGCTCTGTCTGAACTGTCTCTCCCCAGCCCACGCCGTTCGGAGTTGCACAAACCGCCACTCATGTCGGCATTGCAACTTGAGGCATCACTCACTGCTACACAAGGAGCAGCAAACAAGCGGCAGTTCCTCTACTACAACCACGACAACCACGCCTGCCTCTATGGCTGTGGTCAACCAACCTACAGAGATCCCAGTTTCTCCACAAGACTCTAGTTCTGGGAACTTTATATGTACTGTCACCGCTAAGCTTCAGCACGAAGGCAACATCGTCAAGGCCCGAGTGCTACTCGACCACAGAAGCGGGGGCACCTTCATGTCAGAAGAACTGGCATCCTCACTCAAGCTCAAGCGGATTCCCCAGGACAGAGTCTGCGAGGGATTCGGACAAGGAACCATACGATCAAAGTACAAGGTCTACACAAAACTACATTCTACAGTCTCAAGTTTCTCTTCGTCCACCATCGAGTTCTCAGTGATCCCACATGCTCTGAAGTCTACACCACCAGCTGACCGTGACGTGGTCTGGGACTTGGCCGCACAAAATGGTCTGGGCCTATCCGACCCGCAGATGGGAGGCTGTGTGGACATCCTGCTAGGTCAGGAACACCCATGGGACCCATGCGGTGAGGTCACGAAAACGGACAGACACCGCTTCATTTCGACACACTTCGGCTACGGAGTCATCGGACCTCTGTCGGGGAGTACACGTGTCCTCTCTATAATCACACCTGCTACTCGACTTGATGAAGATTTGGGGAGGCTTTGGGCCATGGACAAGGTCCCAGAGGCCTCACCACTCGGCGCGGACAACCAAGCGGCAGTGGACCACTTCTATGCCAACGTCCAGCTACAGGACGGCAGAGTCACAGTAGCTCTGCCACGCAAGGACAACCCTCCACCAATCGGGAACTCACGTAAACAAGCAATGTCAAGGCTCTTCTCCAACGAGAAGTCACTCTCCACCAAACACAAGCTGGAACCCTTCAACGCGGCGCTTCGGGAATACATTGACCTGGGACACGCGCACATCATACCAGAACAAGAACTTAAACTCAACAAGGACTGCTACTACATGCCAGTACATGGAGTTTTCAAAGAATCCTCCAGTACCACCAAGACGAGACCAGTATTTGACGCCTCTGCCAAGACCACCAGCGGACATTCGCTAAACGACACACTACGTGTGGGTCCCAACCTGTACCCACCCTTGACAGACGTACTTGTCAAATTTCGCAAACACGCAGTAGGGATCTCCGCGGACATCAGCAAGAAGTTCCGGGAGATCCTACTTCACAAGGATCATCAAGACATACACCGTTTCCTTCTGCGCCAACCGACAGGACACATCGTGGACTGCAGAATGGAACGGGTGACTTTCGGCGTGGCCTCGTCACCCTTCCTGGCTACGCAGACACTTCGCTACTTGGCAGATCAATTTCAAGATATCTACCCACGAGCTTCAGCAGCGATCTCCACAGAATTCTACGTTGACGACTTAGTCGCTGGCGCGGATTCCATTGAGGCAGCTACACAAATCAGGATCGAGTTGTGCAGTCTTCTTGCGAGGGCAGGCATGGTGCTAAGGAAATGGAGATCTAACTCTTTGGACTTTCTCGACCCCGCACCTGCTAGTCTACGCGATGAGGATAGCACGACTCTTCGCCTTGCGGAGTCACCCAAAGCGCTAGGCATAGATTGGGACACTCAGAACGACGTCCTACACATCGCTGTTCCAGACATCATCAACGACAAGAAGATCACTAAACGTTCAATTGCATCTACATCCGCGGGAGTCTTCGACATTCTGGGACTCTTCGCGCCCGTCACCATCATCGCAAGATCCATCCTCCAGGAAACATGGAAATTGAACTTACCTTGGGACGACGAAGTTCCTCAAGATCTGCAAGACATGTGGGACGCCTGGGTCAAAGACTTGCCCAAGGTCCTAGATCATCCCATTCCAAGAAGAATCACATCTCCAACCGGATAATCCAACTTCACATCTCTACACGGATTTGCGGACGCCTCCACTAAAGCTTATGGCGCCGCAGTATACTTGATATCAGTTCAGACAGACGGCTCAGTTCACACGTCACTGGTGACCGCGAAAGCTCGCGTTTTACCAGTGAAACACACGACAATCCCGAAAGCTGAGTTACTCGGAGCCCATCTACTGGCGAAGCTACTGGCTCACACAGGGACCATTCTGGACATCTCTAAGGACAACCTACACGCATGGACCGATAACCAAATTGTGCTACATTAGCTTTCCAAGCAAGCAACACAACACAAGGATCGATTCGTGGCTAACAGAGTGTACAGGATCTACTACCATTCACCACCTGGCGACACGTTCCCACGGATCAAAACCCAGCCGACCTAGCAAGCCGGGGAGTTGCGGCATCCGATCTGATAGCCTCCACATTGTGGTGGTCGGGTCCACCGTGGCTTTCCAGGCCTCCGGATGCTTGGCCGGTGACAACCATCAATAGGCCCAAAGAAGCAGTACAAATACTAACCATCTCAGTATCACTCAACATGGATTCCTCGCAATGAGATTTCTGAACTCCCTGTGGTGCAAGTTTTCATCATTCTTCGCCCTGACACGAGTCTTCGCATGGATTCTCAGATTACAAAGTTCAAGAAGAAACAAGATACTACACACCTATCATCTCAGGAAATTCATCAAGCTGCCAAGAAGATATTTTTACTCTCTCAACAATGCGACTTCCCAGAGGTCTTTGCAGCAGTCAAGGAAGACAGTGTCCTCCCGAAAAGTCACTCTCTACACAAGATGTTACCCACAACTCAAGACGGACTTTTGTATCTGAAGAGCAGGGTTCGCAACTTCTTCTACCACTCCATCCCAAATCCAAGCTCACACGACTATGGATCTACTCTCTTCATCAGACTCATCTTCACCCCGGAGTCTCCGCTCTACAGTCCATCATCTCTGCCACTCATTACATCACAGGACTCAGGAACTTGTTGAAACATGTCAGCAGGTCTTGCATGAGATGTCAACGGGCTTATGCCAAGCCTGTGTCACACCAACTCGGACTTCTACCAGCGGTCAGGACGAAGCCCTCTCCACCCTTTGAGAAGACAGGGATTGACTTTGCGGGACCGTTTACCATTAGAAGAGGATATACAAGGAAACCGACGTTTGACAAGTGTTATGCAGCTGTATTTGTGTGCATGTGTACCAAGGCCGTGCACCTCGATTTGTGTGCTTCCCTCTCCATGGAGGACTTCCGGGCGACCTTACACAGGTTCGTCGCACGAAGGGGCTGCCCTACAGATGTCTACAGTGACAATGGCAGCAACTTTATAGGCGCCCGGGAGTTGGAAGCACTCCTCGGCTCTACTGAAGGCAAGAAGATGACATCTACATTCACCCAGGAGAAAGGCATCAAGTGGCACAACATTCCCCCCAGAGCGCCGCATTTTGGAGGCCTCTGGGAGGCTGCCGTATGTACGATGAAACTACTACTTCGAAAGAATTTACAACCTCACCCACTACGTTACGACGAGTTATACACATTACTCACCGAAGCCGAGAGTGTACTCAACTCCAGGCCCATCACCACACTGACAGAAGAAGAAACTCAGCAAGGAAGTTATCTCACAGCGGGGCATTTCCTCATCGGGAGACCTATGAGAGCCCTGCCCACTGCAACTCCTCCTACAGCCAAGACTACCGACCTCAGACGCTGGTGCCTAGTAAGCAAACTCAAGAGCAAGCTATGGCAGTCATGGATTCAGCAATACCTACGTACGCAACAAGAAAGAAGTCGATGGATCAAGCCTCACCAACCGTTACAAACTGGAGATCTCGTGTTTCTCAAAGACGAGGTCTTGAAGACAAGAGCATGGCCACTAGCTAGAGTGGTTGAAACGTACCCAGGAGACGACGGCCAAGTGCGAGTAGTCAAGATACGCTGCAAGGGCAAGGACTACCACAGAGCCGCACAAATGTGCATCCCGTTTGTTCCAGACGACGCATCTCCAGGCTGGCCCGGAGTCTGTCTGGGAACTCCCAGACATAACAAGATTAAGAAGACAAGAGAGAACATTCCTACGAACACGTTTGTCACACTCATTTCATTAACACTATTAACACTTATGCATTTCTCTCACTTCTCCCTCTAAGTCTTAATTATATTCATACTATCCACAACCCACAGTCACCTCGCTCACCCTCTACGTATTATAAGCCGCATGCCGAGTTCTATGAAATTGTTGTTCACCTCTGTCTACTTTAGGACATAGAAAATCTTAGAGTTGTGCGCGCTTTTGCCTGGTCATTCAAGACTGCAAGCTGCGAGGCCAGCGGTTGCGAGTGATCTCTAGGTTGCGCTTGACAAGTGAGCTACCTGGTCCTTCCACAGTGTGAGAGGGCCATTTGCACGTGACTCTCAAGCATACCACGCACTCCGTCCATAGCTGATGCACCAGAGGCTTCCTACACACCGCCTCATACTTACACGCCCACAACTAGCCCCGAGAGTCACGTTAAAAAAACACTCACAATACACACCTATTCTATCAATTCTAGACAGAATTACTGTTCAGTCCATAGTACCTAAGGTGTCCATCAGACACAATATAGTTAGCACTTCATACATGAATGAGGTGATTGTCAACAATATTGAATGAATGTTTGCACTGCCTTCATTCATGGGTTACGGAGGTTTGTCTGGACTAGCTCTAACAACAGTGTACAAATCTTGAAAATGTCATTTCTTGATCTTCAGTGTGTGTATGTATGATTATAGTATCCAAACTGTGTCTTCGAAAGATATGAACTATTGACACGTAATAATTTTCAACATGTTTCAATTTGAGAGGCCAGTTAAATTTAACAAGTGCTAATTGAGTCTAAACCCATATTTGTGGTGTTGTGGGTAGTTATCAAATTAACTCTCATATGATCTATGTCAATTAGTATTATCATACTTCCTTAGATACTTCCTGCAATACAGTGGTTGTATCATCAGTCATGTCATTATTGATTTTCGGTAGCACCCTGAAACCGAGAAAATCTCAAGTTACCTGGAACGTGTCCGACTATATATGGGTGCCAATGAAGTCAAAGAGGAAAAAAAGGCTTCAGTACTACTAGCACTGATTAGGAGAGAGAGAGCTTTGCACTACTGCAACTGGTGGCTCCAGCGTTACTTCGAGAGAAGACTTACACACAGTTGGTACCACCTACCCACAGCACAGGACCTTTTCTCAACATTAGCTGGAGGAAAGTATTTTTCCAAATTGGATTTGACAAATTCATATCAACAATTCTCAATGAATCTTTGCGTGAGCTAGTCACTATCAACACCCAATGAGGACTGTTTCACTATGCCAAGTTACCATTCGGGATTTCGTCGGCACCGGCAGTTTTCCAACGTGCAATGGACACCATCATACAAGGGATCAATTGAGTGATGTGCTTCATAGATGATGTATTACTGTCAGCCCAGACACAAGAGAACATATGCATAAGTTAATTGAAGTTTTGACAAGATTCAAGAAATATGGAGTGAAGGCACGGAAAGAGAAGTGTACCTTTCAGCGACAAAAAAATGGAAAAAACAGACTAGAGGTTAAATGTAAGCTAATTAAGCAGTTATATTTGACCAACTAGTTAGATACTCAGGAAAGCCAACAATAATATTTGTGACCAACAATTCAGAAATGGTAAAGAATTTGTGAACAAAAATTCAACTCAAAAATGTGATTTCATAATCAGACATTCAAAATGTGATTCACAATTTCTGTAACTGACCTTGAAGAGACTTTTCTGTAGTATCACATTTTGCTCCATCATGATGGCGGTGTACTTTCAATTTTTTCATTGATACTTTAGCCTTGGGAGATTTCATACCTTCTAACCTATGACCTATTCCTTTAGTGCTTCCTAAACACATACAAATCAAATGTTGCTTATCATCACGAAATGAGATAGGTCAGTAATTTGAAGATTTCAGATTTGAGAACATAGCTATCTCCAAAAATACAATTCGTAAGCAGGAACTTTCAAAACACAAAAGTAACAAAAATTAAAAAAAAACATTGCTTTCCAAAAGTCGCATTTTCCATATTCCATTTTACAATTTATATCATCTTAATATTCTCCATGAGCCAGGCTAGAGAAAAATTGGTAGTACATACTGGGCTAAATATATGATAATCGTGTCCTGTCGCACACTCTTCATAGCAGGTCAATGTTTTTCTTTACTGCTCTGTATCACTACAAAACTGTCTTACTAAAGCCATCCCTCTAATGTCTCCATCACTGCTATGTCTTAGGTTTTTCCATGCCAATTGAAAGTTATGTCAAAACAACTCTTACCGATAAAACAACAACAATTGTTCAATGTTTAGCTGTGTTATGCAATAAATAGTATTTATGTAATCTTGAAAACTTCATGTCATTTGAGAGTTGGCCAGAATTTGCTTATGTGATTACACTTTGACTATAGGGGGTATTACTAACAAAAGCTAAAACTTCATGAAAAGCTGACTGCATCTTGCTTTCTCAAAAGTCGGCCTGAAATTCGAAAAAGCAGCACAATGAAGTAAATTGTCATTCCCAGTAAACTCATACCTAATTCAACAGTTAATTGTATGTACTCTCCAAATCAGAGCAATAGTCTGTCCAAGTTAACCCTATCACCGGCAGATAAAATTCAGTGATTTTCTTTTTTCGATATAAATACTGTTCAAAAATTAATAATCAGAAGTTCAAAAGTACCTAGCAACCATATATCACGTGAAAGTACATGTATTGTTCAACATTTGTGGTCGAATTTGGTTACCTAGCAACATAGCACAAAGTGGTTATTGTGACCAAAACATAACTCTATTGTAACAATGTGATTTGTATAAGTTCAAGTGCAATATTAGCAATTGTTGTAGCAATTATTTGCGCATGATTAGATACTTTTACTGTTATAATAGTTATCTCAGCCAGCAATGCTGCTGCTCACTGATGACACCAGGGGAGGTGTGACTGTTAGCTGGGCAAAAGAACATCAAGAATAACAGAATGTTTTGCTAATAATTCCAGTTCACTGCACACACTCACTCCATATCTTGCAATTTTCTTACTCATACTCTTCTTTTCTCATCCTTTCATTACTTTGTCAACCTTTCTTGCTTTCAACATAATCAGTATTACCATCATCTCAATAATCATCTGACCTTACAGAAGTGAAGACATAATCCTTTGTATGAATAGAAGAAATCCAAAGTAATTCAGTGAGCAAAGGTAGCTCACTCAAATCATTACTTATTTGCTGGGAGTTTATAAAAGAAAGTTTACAGCTATGACCAAAATTAGCGCCATATTCCCTGGAAAGCTAATAGGCATAATAAAACTTACCGCCATGTTCCCGGGAAACTTATTGAAACTATTTTTTACTTTTTCCCCGAATATACAGTGTAAATTGCTGTTTGTCTTACCTGGAATACTAGTTTCCATTACCTCTTCGACACAGCTGCTGGTATATTCACTATCTAAAGTGCTCTACTAGCTCTCATGTTCAAAACTAGTAGTTTCCTCAACTGGCAATGAAATGACAAAGCAAGTCCAACTCTCTATTCTCAACAATAGTACCTCCATGGCAGCTATATACTTCCCATACCCCTTCCCTCTCACTTTCGCCGTTGAAAAAGTCGTTGCAGACAAGATACACCACCTCAGTTGCAGACAAATTTATCGCCTTTTTCGAACTAACATCAAGTTTATATTTTTAGCCCAACTACCTTAGATACGTAGTAACTATTTCTATTCAAAAAAATACACGCAATAAAACGACACATTGGCCATGCTCTGGATGCTACAGCTAAGCTTTACCATTTATCATTTAGGGGGAAAATATTGTCTCCCCGCATTACGTCATCCTTGAGCGCCTATAGGCGCTTGTGCCGGTAAATGGGTTAGACTGATAGCATGGAAAATGAGGAATAGACTTAGTACAAACCGAAACCAATTTGGTCATCTGAATTAAAGGCAATGATGCGCGAGAACATCAACTCTGCACATGAAAAAGGAGCATGTATGCAGGTGCACACTAATACTGTAATTATATCATAGGGGTTCATTGCTATGGATTTTAACTTTAACTCTTTCCTTCCGGGAGCAGCTTTAAACTGTTCCACGACCTGGTCGGCTTCTTCAATTTTTTAGAGACAAAGCTTAAAATTTGAAATACATGTGCCCAGAGCATTACTAAACAGGGGTGGGGGAAG